>Ga0114996_10000198_pt1 | contig 83547 bp, 83 predicted proteins | sample ArcticOcean_MG_C_4_FD_87039 | JGI IMG/M metagenome (GOLD analysis project Ga0114996, IMG submission 87039) | Marine microbial communities from western Arctic Ocean - ArcticOcean_MG_CB4_134 | ecosystem: Environmental > Aquatic > Marine > Oceanic | place: Arctic Ocean: Canada Basin | collected...
CAGCCCTAAAGGGACTAATTTCCAGTTATTCCAAAGTATCAATGTAATTGATCTTCAGAATAATCGAGGAACGCTGGTACCTTGTCGTGGAACGGAAGCACCGAACCAAAACTTGAAGAGAGCAAAACGTGTACTTGACGTTAACTACCTCACTGAAGGTCGTTAATATCTAGTTACGCTTAGCTATATGATGAGAGGGGCTGTCAATTTATTGATAGCCCTTTTTTTATCCGTCTGTCCAGCTTTTTCCCATCAACTCGTTTGAAGGGAGAGTGGGGTCGAGTAGTTTCTTAGACGCTTCTAGTCCTGTTATAGGTAATCCATCAGGCTGAAGTAATCCAATTTGCACCAACACTGATGCTTGATCCCAATAGATATGTTCGTTGTAGAGCTTATCGCCTCTAAAATTGACAATTGCAACAAGTGGTACTTCAACAAACCTTCCGGTGGGCTTTACATTAGGAAGCATCCATGGAACCTCAGTCGTATGCGTAAAAGAAAAAATCATTTCATCGACTAATCTGTCTATACCTATTGTTTGGGACACAGGAATAAGCTTTGTGTCAGGTGGGTTTGAATTTATGAAAAATGTTGAATAGAATTTTTTTAGATTCTCGAAGCCGACTCCTCCTGTCATAGTTGGGATGTGATTCACATAAGGTTCGGAGACCATCGTTTTCATAGTGGCATCTACATCCCGCTCATTAAACTCATACTGTGTATGTAACTCCCATAACGCCACTAAGTCGTAAATGGGTCCAATGGTTTTTCGCAACAAGTGTAGATCACGAGAGTGTGCGATCATCATGGCCGGTTTATTAAATTGGTTTGAGGATTTTTCATGGAAGCTATCGTTGCAGTCGGAGTAGAGATAAGCCGTAATATGTTTTTCTTTTTCCAAGCTTGTGACTATAGATTTAGACGCTGTCCCGTTTTTGCCAAGGTGAAGTAGGCAGGGTGTCTGCTCATGCTTTAATTTTTCCATGGCTTTGGAGCAGATATGCCCGTAGCAAATTAACCCTTTGATCGTTTTCTGCTTAACAAAATCCGCCGCTTGTGTACTAGCAACACCGAAGCAGATGGCAGAAATTCCACCTGAATGGTTCGGTATATTTAGTAGTGTGTCAACGGCAATTGAAGCGAAATTAGTTATTTCTTGGTTGTCAGTCGTGATTGACAAACTAGTGTAGCCTTCTTCGGCATAAAAATGCCCATTCTCTTCAATCACGGCAGTCTCAGTAGAGGCTGGATAGCAGATTATAAGGCCAGGGTTTTGTCCATTCTCGGGTCCGCTTAGCCATGCATTTAATAATGTATCTTTGGTTTTTATCGCGTTAAAATAAGTAGCCAAGTTGTCCTCCACTTGCAGATTTTTTGTTGATGCATCGTAACATAACGACGTTTTTTTTAGGTAAGGAAAAATAATGAGAAAGGCTGAAAATGGAATGTTTGGTCAAAACCTATTTAAATTAGGAATTTTCTCTCCTAACTGCTCAGGTGGCATGGCAATCACGAAGGTTCCCGAGAGATGGGATGCGAGTTGGAGTAACAACATAAAACTTGCCGCCATGCTAGATGATGCGGGAATAGAATTTGTTTTACCTATTGCACGATGGACTGGGTATGGTGGTTCCACTGACTTTCAAGGTAATTCACTCGAGACCATTACGTGGGCCACAGGAATTTTATCCAGGACAACTGATTTAACGGTTTTTGCAACAGCCCATACTGCTTTTTTTCATCCTTTAGTCGCCGCTAAACAATTTGCTACGATAGGAGAAATGGCCAAAGGACGCTTCGGATTGAATATCGTCTGCGGTTGGAATCAGCCGGAGTATGAAATGTTTGGGTTAGAACTCTCACATAGTCATGATGAGCGATATGCTTTGGGCGCGTCCTGGTGGAACGTGATAAAAAAAGCATGGTCTGCTGATGAAGCTTTTGACTGGAAAGACAGTTTTTTCGATATAAAAAATGGTCGTTGCTCACCACAACCATTTCTAACGGAGCTACCTCCTATTATGAATGCTGGATCATCCGTTCAAGGTCAAAGGTTTGCGGCGCGGAATTGTGATTTCCTATTCACTGTCATGCTAGACATTACTTCAGGTCGCGAGACGGTCAAAAACATCAAGAAGATCTCACAAAGAGAATATCAGCGCGAAATTGACGTTTTCACTACTACGTATGTCGTTTGTCGTCCTACAATGAGCGAGGCGTTAGACTACCACCATCACTATGCTGTAGACCACGCTGACTGGCCTGCGGTAGATACGCTTATGGAACTAATGGGAATGCACGCGCATTCGTTTCCTCGCGACCAAATTGAGTCGCTTCGAACTCATTTTGCAGGAGGACACGGTGTTTATCCCTTAATTGGTGACCCAGACACTGTGGCGGACGAGGTTGCACGAATAGCAGATGCCGGCTTTGGCGGCATGTCTATGTCGTTTGTTAACTACCTTAACGAACTACCTTTTTTTGTCCAAGAGGTCATCCCACGTCTCGAGGCTAAAGGTCTTAGAGTCCCTGTGGCTGCAAAAGCGTAATTATGAACTCGAGTACCGCGCAAAACCATAGAGTTAAATCTCTCTACAGCTGCGTACTTGGCCTATCTCCCACAACTTTATGCCATCGCTGAATATTTTTGCTTTCAGGAGGGAGCTCCAAGCCAACGCTTTTTGCAAAGTCCAAAGCACACAATGCCGTAATGTCTGCGGCCGTATAGCGGTCAACGGCCAAAAACTCACTTTCTCCCAGCTGTTTTTCAATCTTTTCGAAAAACCATTCGGCACGAGCCTTCCCTCTTGCGACTAACTCCGGGATTGTAGATATTCCAGAAAAGCCTGGCATCGCTCTGTTTTTGAAGATTTCATTTTGATTCCTGAAGAACTCTCCAATAGCTTGCATTCCTTGCATTTCACAAAACCGTTCCCACGATGCCACATTTGCGATTTCGATTGGATCCATACCTAGCAAATTTGGCTCAGGGTAAAGTGCCTCGAGGTATCCGAATATGCAGGGTGCTTCGGTTATGACAGTGCCATCGTCAAGTTGCAAGGCAGGTAGAGTTCCCCAAGGATTTATGGCTAAGTAATCTTTTTTAAGGTTCTCTCCATCCATAATACTCACTTCAATTTTTGGGATATCTAGTCCTTTCTCAGCAATAAAAATTCTAGCTCTTCTAGGGTTGGGGGCCATTCCGCAGTCGTATAGTTTCATTTTGTTCTCCAGTGTGTTGCGATATTTTCCTACAGGTTACTCCTTGTGGTTTGAAAAGTATTTTATTTAGCGTATGACATTTTTGAACGATTAGGCTCTTATGTCTTTGTATTATGTGCCTTTTTTTTTGAGTTAACAGTTTAGCCATTTATCTGTCATGATAATACTATGAAAAATATATTACTGAGAATTCTACTTGCGTCGTGCTTGATAATCACAGGGTTTGGACTCGAGGCTGCCAGCGCAAAAGACGTAAAACGGTTAAAGTTGCTTCGGATGTGTGAGGGATGTGATCTTGTAGAGGCAAAATTGCGTTACGCGGATCTAAAAAATGCGGTTTTGATTAACGCCAACTTGTCAGGTGCTGACCTTAAAGCCGCTGACCTTAGTGGAGCAAACTTAACAGGGGTAAATTTCAGCAATGCTGACTTATCAGAAGCCGATTTGAATGGGGCGGTCTTGGTTGGGGCGGATTTGCGTGGAGCGACTCTTTACAATGCTAATTTATTGCGTGCAGATTTACGAAAAGCTGACCTCTCTACTATTGACATTGATCCTTCGCGTCTTGTTGAGGCTACTATCTGTGAAACAAAAACAATGGCAGGTATGCAGAATAGGGATTGCAGCTGAGTTACACAATTGTGGGCTGCTTTCTTGCGGCTCACCTGAATCTTTTTGATCTATGAAATATTATTCATTGCTTGACCTTGCACCGGTGAACGAAGGTGATACTGCCGCGAAAGCATTTGCTAACGCTGTCGATCTAGCATGGCATGCAGAGGACTGGGGCTATCAACGTTATTGGTTAGCGGAACATCACAATATGCCAGGTATTGCTAGCGCAGCAACTTCTCTTGTGATCGGATACGTGGCTTCCAAAACTCAAAATATTCGTGTTGGTTCGGGTGGTGTGATGTTACCCAATCATTCACCCCTAGTGATCGCGGAGCAGTTCGGTACACTAGAGTCGCTTTATCCCGGAAGGATAGATTTAGGGGTAGGACGAGCGCCTGGTAGCGATATGACTACCGCAAGGGCCCTTAGGCGTAATCTAGAATCGAACCCAGATCGATTTTTAGAAGATGTTACTGAGCTACAGTCATTTTTCCAACCCGTTGGAGCTAGTCAAAGTGTACAGGCTGTGCCAGGTGCCGGTTTAGAAGTTCCCATTTGGATTTTAGGATCTAGTTTGTTTGGAGCTCAGGTAGCTGCTGCGATGGGACTGCCTTTTGCTTTTGCTTCACACTTTGCCCCAGACGCCCTGTTGTCGGCGATAGATGTGTATCGCTCTCGTTTTCGACCATCAGCTTCATTGTCCCAACCTCACTTGATGATAGGTGTCAATTTTTTTGCCGCAGATACAGAAAAAGAGGCTCGTAAGTTATTCACGTCTCTGCAGATACAGTTCACCAACTTGTTCAGGGGCTGCCCAGGTAAGTTGCAGCCTCCAAATGGATCTATGGAGGGTTACTGGAGTCCTTCGGAACGAGCGGGAGTAGGTCATGCTCTTCAGTACGCCATTGTAGGATCTGCAGATACTGCCGCCGAAGAAATGCAGAAATTGTTGGACAAAACAGGCGCAGATGAAGTTATGTTTACAGCCCAAATTTTTGACCATGAAGCTCGTTTGAAGTCTTTCCAAATTGCGGCAAATATTGCGTCGAACCTAATTAGTTAGCTACAGAATTCTGAGAATCCTTTCGTTACTTAACACTCGCCTCAGTGGTCAAGCTTGCTATGGGTTCCATCGCATAAGACGCCGTTCTGAGAATGCTTGCATCCGCAGAAGTAAACGGTTTTTGTTGCCGTAGCTTCATATTTTGTAGGTGAAAATTGGCTTCCTTTGTGGGCACCATCACAAAATGGTTGATTCTTGCTCTGTCCACATGAGCACCAGAAGTAGCTCTTCCCTTCGTCAACCTTAATTGCAAAGGGTGATTTCTGGGCGATTATGGGTTTGGACATAGTTTTTGCTCCAAAATGACTGTAACAGCGTTTTCCTCTGGCGCAACTAGATTTAACTTACAGGCTATCACGTGAGCGTTGTTTTCTCATCAACATTCAGTAGTAAGTTTATAGTTTGTACAGCTTGACCTGACGCACCTTTTCCTAAGTTGTCAAGCTGAGAGACCAGCAGTATTTGGCCTTCTTTTTCATTGCTAAGCACGTATATTTTTAAATTGTTAGTTCCGTTTAGTGCTTGCGGATCTAGTCTTTCTAGAGATTGTATTTCATTAACATCAGCGATTTGTATGAAATATTCATTAGCATAATGCTGATTATACAGTTTGATTAAATCGGAAGGAGACCAAACATTAGTCAGTGTATGCAAATTCAACGGAATGTTAACAAGCATTCCCTGCATGTAGGGGCCAACTGAGGGGGCAAAAATCGGATAGTGCATGGTTCCGGCCAGATGTTGAATCTCGGGGAGATGCTTGTGATTTAAGTTCAACCCATAAGAGAATCCTTTACTGCCTACCGCAGTAGTACTGCTCTCGAAATCTGCGATGAGACTTTTTCCACCGCCTGAATATCCCGAAATAGCGTGTATTGATAAAGGATAATCGCATGGGATAATTTTTTTGTTAATTAATGGATATAGGAGGCTTATCGCCCCAATTGCATAACACCCAGGATTCGTTATTCGTTTGCTTTCTTTAATTGCTTTTCTTTGCTCGGGCTTATATTCAGTGAAGCCGTAAGTCCATCCTCGCGCTACTCTATGCGCGCTAGAAGCATCAATGATAACGGTCTCTGAACCCTCAGCTAGCTTTACCGCTTCAATAGCCGCACTATCCGGAAGACATAAGATGGCAATGTCCGCATCATTTAAAGCCTTCTTCCTCGCTATCCTGTCCTTTCGCTCGCGGGAGTCCAACTGAATCAGCTCGATATCGTGTCTAGTTTCTAGTCTTTGGGAAATGTGCAGCCCAGTTGTGCCTGCTTCACCATCGATAAACACTTTCTTTTTGTTTTTCATAACTACCGCCTAGGGTGATCATCATACACCAGCATCTTCATGTTCATGCAGCGATTTAAAAGGATAACGGCTTTCCTGCCTTGAATTGAGCACGTAAATTTATTTTTACTGGCAGATTTATACTGAGCGTCCTAATTTTTCCGCATCATAGTATATCGCCTCAATTTTTCTAGGAGCAATTACATCGCCGACTTTTTGGCACGGAGTACCTGATGATAGGATTTTTCCATGACTAGTTTCGTTAGGTAACTTAGTCATAGCAAAAACAACAGTATCGATTTCGTCGCGCACCTCTTTTTCGCCCCCCCAGATATCATAAACAGAAAGCGAATGTGGGAGAATTTCCTCTACGAAATGAGAAGGAGTAAGTTTGACGGCCAGTTTTTTTAGCCTAGGTAGTACATAAGGCATATCAAGGGTTCTCAGTGTATCAGCACCCACAAAAGGCCTTGGGGACACAATCTCAACATGTACATTAGCTGTGGCTAGTATCTCTGCTAAGCCCAACGGGAGGTATTCCCCTGTTTCATCGACTATCACAACTCTTTTCCCAAGGCTATGTGGATTTTCTACGGCTTTTTTGATCGCACTATCAATATCCAATACCAAGTCCAATTCGTGGCCTGGGATAGATAGTCTTTCGGGTCTATAGGGACTATATCCCGTAGTCGTCCAATTTGAACCTGTTGCCAGGATTATGATATCCGCCTCAACTGCTTGGTTTTCAAACGATGTTGATGTTTCTAAAGAGACCCCATTTTTTTCCGCTCTCGTTAAGAGGTTATCAATTGCTCTCTGCCAAGAGCCGCGAGTTGGAAGAACTTTAAGCATGTTCATTCTCCCACCCATCGTTCCACATGACTCATAGATTGTAATTGAATGTCCGCGTGCTGCTGCGGTCCCCGCGAACCTGAGACCAGCTGGGCCTCCGCCTACAACGGATATTTTTTTTAGTTTCTCAGCTCTTTTTAAAGTTCCACGGCCCCAATAAGACTCTCTACCCATAGACGGGTTTTGAAAGCATGTAACTTCGCGATTTTCGACGAGCCTACTGATACAGACATTAGCACCAATACAATGGGTCACGTCAGATGTTGCGCCTGAGGTGCTCTTACTTATGATGTGAGCGTCAGCCATATGAGCTCGAGTCATGGCTACCATGTCAACCTCTCCTTCCTTCAGAACTTCCTCGGCTTTAGCTAGATCAAGAAAACGACCTACGATAAACAACGGGATATTTTTTCCTATTGCTGCACGAGCTCGTTTTGCACTCTCAGCCAAAAAAGCTTCTTTCATTGTTCCCATGGGCGCAACAGCTATGTGAAGGGTATGATATCCACCTGCCGAGAGGTCAAAGAAATCAAACAGGCCTGACTTTGAAAAAATCTGCAGTTGTTTCTCACTTTGTTCTGGGGTGATCCCGGCTGGACCCAGGAACTCATCAAAAGATATTCTCAAGCCTAGTGCGAAGGAGTCACCGACGGCGTCTCTAATCGCTTTACCTACCTCTAGAACTATACGACATCTATTCTCTATGCTCCCACCATAGCCGTCAGTCCTCTTATTAAAAGCTGGGCTTAAAAATTCCCCTAGGAGTTGACTGTGGGCGGCGTGAATTTCAACCCCGTCGAGTCCTGACTTCTGGACGTTTACTGCCGATTGGACGAAATGCTCCACCAGTTCATTGATATGTGGCTGTTCCATAGCTATCGGCATTTCTTCTGTGACCGCAGAGGGAATCTGAGATGCCGCCCAAAGAGGTCTCCAATCATCAAAATATTGTGTGCCAGACCCTTGCGCGCCACAAGCGAACAATTGTACAAATTGTTTGCACCCATGTTCATGTACAGCCTTTCCTAATTTCTCATACCAAGGGATGGCTTTGGGGTCCCAAGCTTCACATCCTGCATGATAATTCCGTCCAGCGGGGTGAGCCGCCTGTTGCTCGAGAATGAGCAATGCGGCCCCGCCTATTGCTCTCTCACGATAGTAATCAATATGGCGTTCAGTAATCGTGCCATTCGCACCATACAGCTGAGTATGCCCGGTGATCATAATCCTGTGTCGTACGGAGGTTCCACCGATCGTTAAAGGCCGGAAAATACTCGGATACTCTGATGTATTTTTTTTCATTTCCATTACTCTTTTTTTTTAATCGTGAATTATGAATTGTTACTATTTATCAGAGAAAGAGACTGGATTTACAAGCTTTTAGGGTTTTATTTTCGTGTGAATAAGTCTGTTCGTCGCCGACAAATTATCTAGGTATAATGGACCATTCGACTTGCATTTGCGACTCACTCAGGGAGATAATTTATGCGCTCTAAGCGCTTTTGGTCCGCCATAGTTTTCAGCTGCCTCACGGGCATCGGCATAGTGTTGTTTTTTGATTATCGAGATGGGCATCCTATAACAGAGGATGCGTATGTTAAAGCACACATTGTTAGCATTTCTTCAAGGGTATCGGGTCCAGTGCTCGTGATGCATGTGTCGGATAACGAGTATGTTAAAAAAGGTCAGCTTCTTTTTGAACTTGAGACATCGAGTTTTGAAACAGATACCGATGAGGCTGCAGCAAATTATCGTATTGCTTTGCAGAAGAACGCGGCGAGGAAAGCGATGGTTGAATCTGCAAAATCACATGTTCAAGAAAGAGAGGTTGTTTTAGCAAGAGCCAAAAAGACTTTTGAACGCGCTAGTGCTCTGGTTGAATCTAAATTGATCGCCGAATCTAAGTTCGATTTGGCTGAGGCAGATCACTCTGAGGCGGTGGCTGTTCTAATGAGTGCAAAAGCGGATCTTCTGCGCGCGGAAAGCGAATTAGGAGTCTTGGGAGAAAATAACCCAATAGTAAAAGCGGCAGAGGCTCGATTACAGTCTGCAAAATTAGAGCTTAGCTTTACGAAAGTATATGCCCCTGTCTCTGGCTGGGTGACAAATTTGTCTTTGAGAGCTGGGGAAATGGTTATTGCTGAGCGTTCTCAATTTTCTATAGTTGACGATGCTGCATGGTGGGTGGAGGCCAATTTCAAGGAAGTTGATCTAAAGCGTATGAGGCCCAACCAATTAGCAAGTATTAGGATAGATATGTACCCAGACCTGCGCTTATCAGGAAAAGTAAGCAGTCTAGGTGCCGGTTCTGGTGCAGTATTCTCTCTACTTCCTCCCGAAAATGCGACAGGTAACTGGGTGAAAATAACCCAGAGATTTCCGGTAACAATCTCTCTTGATAGAAATGAAGGCGGAGAAAATTTTTCTGGACCGCTGCGAGTGGGTTCTAGTGCCGTGGTAACTGTCCACGTCGACCCTTGAGCGCACAGCTTGCTGTGAGTGACGAAAAACCAAACATTGGTTTGGTGATTGGCGTCATGCTGGTTGCAACTATTGAAACCCTGGATATTACAGTCGTTAATATTGCCTTACCGCATATTATGGGTAGCTTTGGAGCGACGCCAGATCAAGTGACTTGGATGATCACTTCATACTTGATTGCGACTGTTATTGTTATGCCAATTACAGGGTATTTTGTTTCACGGTTTGGTCGGCAAATGACTATGTATGTCGGAGTCATAGGGTTTACTGTTGCCTCTGTGGCATGCGGATTTTCGTGGAGTCTAGCATCGTTAGTTTTCTTTCGCTTTTTGCAAGGTGCCTTTGGTGCCGTACTTGTGCCTATTTCCCAATCTATTTTACTAGCAGCTTTTCCTCGAGAAAAGGCTAATCAGGCTATGGCAATTTGGGGTTTGGCAATTATGGTCGCCCCTGTTATGGGGCCTGTTATAGGTGGATACATTACGGAACAATGGACTTGGCATTGGGTATTTTTCATAAATATTCCTCTGGGTTTGTTAGCGCTCTTTCTAGTGTTTGATAAAAATGCACCGATTTATACAGGAAAAAAAGTTGATGCCGATTGGGGAGGATTCTTGCTTTTGGCTATTGCATTAGCATCATTCCAAACTGTTCTCGATCAAGGCCATATGAGGGACTGGTTCGAGTCAAAATTCGTGTGGTTTTTCTCTTGGCTTGCGCTCAGTGCATTTGTCTTTTTCGTCGTTAGAGCTTGGGGTAGGAGTGATAACTTTGTAGATATTCGTCTCTTTTCCGATAGAAATTTTACATTTGGCTGTTTGTTAATGGCTGGGTACGGAATGGCTATGTATTCTAACATTGTGATGTGGCCGCTGTTGGCGCAATCAGTGTTTAATTATCCAGCTGATCAGGCTGGTTGGATAATGGCACCGCGTGGTCTGGTAAGCGCAGTAATGATGATAGCTATTAGTGCGTGGATAGCTCCCCGAGTTGATACCCGATGGATTATGGCGATAGGGCTGATTCTTTCCGCATTAGCCGCGTATTCAATGGGCACGTTGTCATTAGAAGCGGGCAGAATGTCTTTGATCGTCCCCGGTCTTATTATGGGGCTGGCAATGGCTTGTGTTTTTGCTCAGTTATCAACATCGACTTTTGCCAATATTTCGTCTGAAAAAAGCTCAGACGCGGCAGGGATTTATAATGCTGTCAGAGGCATAGGTGGCTCTATAGGAATTGCTATCACTAGTACTTTTCTAGTGGAAAGAGAGCAAGTTTATTGGCAGCATTTGGGTGGCAACGTCAGTGAGTTAAATTCTGCGGCTTATCAGTGGGCAGAGAGAAGTGGCCTGGAAATCACAGATCCTATTGCCGCTAGTAGGCTTGGGCAACAGGTTTTCCGTCATGCAGAAATGTTATCATTTAACGACGTTTTCAGCCTTATTGGACTAATGTTTTTATTTTTACTTCCACTCCTGTTCTTTATGAACAACACACTGACAGGGAGACATTGGCTATCTAAAATAAAGCCATAGAATTTCTTAGAATTCCGGCTCTTCCCACCAAGGGAAAAAATCAGGTAGATTAGTGTTCACTGAGTCTGAAAAATGTGCACTGCGCTTGTTAAGAAATGCATTTACACCTTCTTTCGCATCGTTAGATTGGCCTAGATGAAAAATCGCTTTAGAGTCGACTCTATGTGCTTCGATAGGATGGTTCTCTCCCAACATTCGCCACATCATTTGTCGTGTCAGCGCCACTGAAACGGCGGAGGTATTTACAGCGATCTCCCGAGCGATTTCTGTTGCACGCTCTAGAAGTAATTCTGGCGACACTATCTCAGAAATTAGTCCGCCGTCTTTAGCTTCTTCAGCGCCAAAGACACGTCCTGAATAACTCCACTCCAGAGCTTTTGAAATCCCAACTATTCTGGGGAGAAACCAGCTAGAGCAGGCTTCAGGTACGATCCCTCTTCTAGCAAAAACAAGCCCAAATTTTGCTTGTGTAGAGGCAATACGGAGATCCATGGGCAGGGTCATTGTGACCCCGACACCAACAGCTGGACCATTAATGGCGGCGATGATTGGTTTTTTGCAATTATAGAGTCGCAATGTTAGTTTACCTCCGCCATCACGATGGGATTCTGGAGAGCCTTTTTTATAGAATGCTTTTGACCCTTCAGAAAGGTCCGCTCCGGCACAAAAGCCACGTCCAGATCCTGTGAATATGATTGCTCTAATATTGTCGGTTGTGTCGGCATCCTCTAGTACATCGAGAAGTTCATTCAACATGCTAGTATTGAAAGCATTTAAGCGCTCTGGTCTATTTAAGGTAACGGTAAGTATTTTCGAGTCGATAGAACAACGAATATTTTCATAGTTCACGGTGATAACCTCCTATTGTCAGACATTCCCTATTGGTAAAATACTCTTACATTAAAATGAATACCGCAACAGTTGCAGTGGCGCGGCCTGATTATGCTTGTGCCCTGCTAGTTTGGTTGTGTTTTTCATAAAGACTGTAAATTGCGAATGCAATCAATTTGTATGTTCGCCTTCTGAGAGGGTTATATTCTTTTCAGTGCATATCTCACTTGACGGGTTAAAAGCTGGTGACCCGGGCAGGATTCGAACCTGCGACCTGTCCCTTAGGAGGGGACCGTTCTATCCAGCTGAACTACCGGGCCTATAATTAACGTGCAGCGCTATCTTAGAGCACATTGCTTACTAGCAAACAGAATGATTCTTAGCTTGTTCTTTTCGTACAAAACTTTTGTTAAAAAAGCAGTGACGCGTCTAGCACCTCTCTAGCTTTTTGACATTTTCGCCCAGGTATCCCTTAGAGACATCGTCCGGTTGAAAATTATCTCTCCCTTAAGTTTTATTTCTTCCCTACAGAAGTATCCTAGTCGCTCGAATTGGAAAACATCACTTGTTAGGCTTTGTGCAAGCGAAGGCTCTGCTATAGCGGTCGTGCATACTTCCAATGACTTTTCATTAATGTGTTGGATAAAATTTTCTGAACTCCAAGGTTCTTCTGTATTAAACAATCGATCTAAAAGATTGACAATTACTGGGATTCCTTGAGATGCCGATACCCAATGAATAATACCTTTTATTCTTCTACCATCAGAGGTTTTCCCCCCGCCTGTGTCTGGATCGTAAGTGCATAGTAGCTCGGTAACATTCCCTTGTTTGTCTTTGATAACTTCTTTGCAAGAAATTGCATATCCATATCGTAGTCGTACCTCTGATCCGACAGAAAGTCTATAGAATTTTTTAGGCGGATCCTCCATGAAGTCGTCATGTTCGATATATAGAGTTCGAGTGAGCGGTATTTTCCTTTTGCCTAGAGAGTTATCTTTGGGGTGATTGGGGATTTCTATCCACTCAATTTTACCTTCTGGGAAATTTTCAAGTATTACTTTCACTGGTCGCAATACAGCCATAGCTCTTCTCGCTGTCCGATCCAGTTCTTCTCGTACGCAGTTTTCAAGAACGGCCATGTCTATAGTTGCTTGTTTTTTCGTAATGCCGATTCTTTCGCAAAAGTCTTTAATCGCTTTAGGGGGATAGCCTCTTTTTCTCATCCCTTTAAGGGTTGGAAGTCTTGGATCAGCCCAACCCTTGACGTGGTTTCCATCTACAAGCTCCAGTAGTTTTCTTTTGCTTGTTAGTGTATAGCTTAGGTCAAGACGGGCAAACTCAATTTGTTTTGGTATGACATTTATTGTGATGTTTTTAAGAAACCACTCGTAGAGTGGACGATGGTCTTCGAACTCTAGTGTGCACAGGCTGTGTGTCACGCCTTCTAAAGCATCAGAAATACAGTGGGTAAAATCATACATTGGATAGATGCACCATTTGTTTCCCGTGCGATGGTGAACTGATTGTCTAATTCTATAGATGGTTGGGTCTCTCATGTTCATGTTTGGTGAGTTCATGTCTATAAGAGCTCTGAGAATATGACTTTCTTCCGGAAGTTTCCCATCTCGCATTTGTTCGAATAAGAATAAGTTTTCTTTTACTGTTCTTTCTCGAAAAGGACTGGCTATCCCAGCTTTAGTCAAGGTGCCTCGACTAAGTCGGATTTCCTCCGCAGACTGACTATCTACATAGGCCTTGCCTTTAGAGATCAATTCGATAGCAAAGTCGTACAGTTGTTCAAAATAATCAGATGCGTGAAAGCATTTATCTTCTGGGTTGAATCCGAGCCAAGAAACGTCTTCTTTTATTGCCGCCACATATTCTTTGTTTTCTTTTTCGGGATTGGTATCGTCGAATCGTAGATTACAATGGCCAGAGAACTCGGACGGCAAACCAAAATTCAAGCAAATAGATTTTGCGTGGCCAATATGTAAAAAGCCATTAGGCTCTGGCGGAAATCGCGTCACAATTCCATTAGGTATTTTTCCGTTTGTCATATCATTGTGAATAATATGGCGAATGAAGTTTGCAGTTGGTTTTCCAGACATTGTTTTTTTCATTTTTGGTGTTTGTGTTATTGTACTCTTCTGCAAATAGAAATATGTGCTGTTATGCGCTAATCCAGTTTAGCCATCCAATAGCTGCCCAAGTAGTGATGACAATTAGTACTGCCAAGAAGACAGCTGCGGCGCAATAGTCTTTTACTCGGCCTATAAGAGCATGATGCGTCGGGTTGACATGATCGCACAGCCCTTCTATTGCCGAGTTGAATAGTTCTGCAGCTATTAGTGCTAGGAGAGAGAGCGCTAGTATAAGGTATTCGAGCGGGCTATTACCGACTAGAAAAACGGTTGGTGCCAGACATAAAGCGACCACTGTTTCAAGCCGAAAAGCTTCTTCATGTACCCAAGCGGTACGTAGCCCGTTCAATGAGTACCCTAAGGCTTTTACCAGTCTCGGAAGCCCAGTTGGTTTGTCTTTATTGCTCATTATGCTTTCTTCAAAGGTGAGGGAGATTGGATTGAAAGTATAACGGATTGGGTGATATACATCATGCTCAAGGTTGCTGTAATTATGACTAGCAGCTAAGTATACGAGAAAATTAATTGCATTTGTATTTATACTGTATATAATTACATATATGTTTTTATATACAGTATAAATAAATGACTTTATCACTTACCAAACGGCAGTCTGAAGTTCTTTCATTAGTGCGAAAATTAATTAATACAACAGGGAGGCCCCCGACCCGCACTGAAATCTCAGATCAGCTCGGATTTCGATCAGCTAATGCTGCAGAAGAGCATTTAAGAGCGATTGCACGAAAAGGCTTTATTGAACTAATGCCGGGCACTTCTCGTGGTATTCGGTTGATGGACAACAAGGCGCAAATAAACGCTTTACCCGTGGTAGGGAGAGTTGCGGCAGGACACCCGATATTAGCCGTTGAGCACATAGAAGAAAATTACGTTATTGATCCCAATGTATTTCATCCGCGGGCGGATTATTTACTCCGAGTTGAAGGGCTAAGTATGATGGGTGTGGGGATCTTGGATGGAGATTTACTTGCTGTAAAGTCCACTCAAGATGTCTCGAATGGTCAAATAGTTGTTGCGCGCATAAATGATGAAGTGACTGTGAAGCGCTTTAATAGAATGGGATCAGTTGTGTCACTTTTACCCGAGAATCCCGATTTTGAAACTCTTAAAGTAGATCTCCGCGAAGAAAATTTATTTATCGAAGGATTAGGTGTAGGTGTTGTGAGATTAGATGTCTGATGAGAGTTGAAGATTTGTTGAAAAAACCAGGGATGATGAAGGCAAATCAGGCAACACGTTTTCTTGAGACGTATCCGACTGGATTTGACCTTTTAAATCAAGCCTTAATGGGTGGGGGTTGGCCAAAAAAGGGGTTAGTTGAAATTTTACTTTCGACACCAAACTGTGGGGCATTGCGCCTGATGATGCCTTTGTTAGTTAAGCTTAGCCAAGAAGGTAAATGGATTATTTTGATTAACCCGCCTTATATCCCTTTATTCTCGGAATGGGTGAGAGAAGGAGTATCCCTATCTAATGTTTTGGTGATTGATTTTCCGGATACAGATGAAGATTTAGAAAAAAAACATCTTTGGGCGTATGAGCAAGCATTGAAGTTTCATAGCTGCGGTGTTGCTCTCTTTTGGTGTCATGAGTTAACGTTAGCAAAGGCGAGGCGGTTGAAACTCTCTGCTGAAAGGGGGGGGACTTTGGGCTTGATATTTAGACCTTCGATGTATGGTCGACATCCTTTAGCTGCATTATCTAGACTGCAATTGGACATTATTCCTCAAGACACTGATCACGTAGGACCGCGAGAGGTTGCTCCTCTTTCTTTAAAGGTGACACATATAAAAGGAAATGGAACGCCGAGCAAGCAAGAGTACGTTTTAACGGTATGAATATTGAGCCCTCTGTTTTTTCACGCCCTCGTGGCATTTCAATATTGTCCGATAATAGAAAAACCGATAGTGGACCTCGACAAGAGCTTTGGCTTGCTCTAAATTTTCCGCACTTCTCGTTAGAGGCGTTAACACGAAATATGGATAGAAAAGAGCCGTGTGTCCTTGCTCCATCAAATAATGGAGGTTCTAAGATTGAAGTATGTAACGCAAGCGCGGCAGCATTAGGTGTTCGGGTAGGTAGTTCTATTCATACTGCAAAACTAATTACTCCAGTTAGGGTTTTGGAGCGAGATAAAAGTGCAGAAGTTGCAGCGTTTGACGCACTATGTTCATGGGCACTCCAATTCACTCCTGTTGTTGTGAAGTCGTCTGCTTTTGGATTGCTGCTGAATATACGGTCTAGCGTGAAACTCTTTGGCGGTTTAGATGAGCTAGTAAGCTATGTCCGTGTAGGAGTTAGGAGATTAGGTTATCGCGTAGAGTATGCCGTTGCACCGACACCTCTTGCGGCGAGGGTACTATCTAACCACTACTTGGGTAAGGTTTTTTTAGATAAGAAACAACTGAAATCTTTCATGAACAGCCTTGCAATTGCAGTCTTACCGATTAGAGATAAGCAGAAGTTAGAATTAGCTACCTTGGGAATTAAGTTAATTGGAGATTGTTGTCGCCTGCCTCGTGGAGGCCTCTCTGAGAGATTTTCTGTGGCCTTTGTCAGCATGTTAGATCGTTTGCTTGGGGATGTTGCGGATCCGCAAGTTGGATTCCAGTTGCCAGATTTTTTCGAATCCCAAGTTTCTTTACCGTGGGGCGTGGAGGATAGCCATGCGCTTTTGACAGCGATGCAACATCTACTGTCTGAGCTGCGAGCATACCTTTTCAATAGAGGGTTAGTGACGAATTTTCTTCAATGGGAATTACGAGGAGACTGTCAACAGATAGATAAATGCTCAACGAGCCTTAGTGAGTCTGGGAGAGACTTTGAACAAATAACTTTGCTTGTTCGCCAAATGTTGGTTCAAAAGCGGTTAAAATCAACGGTGTATGCGATTAGCCTTAAAGTTACCAATCTATATGGCGACAAGGATGGCGAATCAATCGATTTATTTAAAAAAAAATACATTAAGAAAAGGAGGTTTAGATTTTATTGCGCTTTTGAAAGCTAAGCTTGGGGGAGCTTCAGTCTACCAGCCCGCCATTAGCGATAGCCATATTCCCGAGAAAACTTGCTCCTTTATAATAGAAGATGAACAATTCGTTCATACTCAAGTTATTGACCATGTTTTTGGAGTACGACCATTATGGCTATTGAGAGAGCCTATAAAATTAGAAAGTGTTGAGAGCCAACCTTTTTACAAAGGAAATCTATCTTTTACGACAGAGCGCGAGCGAATTATCAGTGGCTGGTGGGATTCGCAAGAAATTGCGAGAGATTATTTCATGGCAACTACTATTCAAGGTGTTAGGCTGTGGTTGTACAAGGACCTTACCGATTCAGATAGATGGTATTTACAAGGCTACTTTGATTGATTGTCCTGGTTTCTTCTAAACGAAGACATTACCGTTCAACGTTAGACTTAAAAAAAACAATATTTCAGTTTTTAACCGTGTTCACGCGTTGCGAAAACGCAACTAAATACCTCCGTTCCACGTAAGAGCCTTATAGCTTAAGAAAATTTCATAGTAACTAAATAGTGACAGTTTGATGACTTTTCGCTAATGTACGGATATACTACGAAAAAAACAGTTAGACCAGTTCAAAAATCGTTATAAATGTGTATGTTAAATAAAAGACTTCATTTATGTTGAGAACAGGTTATATTGTCATCCAATTGTCATTATAGGGGGCGAGCCGCGATTGTTGGCTGTGTGAGCGAAGTTTGGAAAAAGCCGATCAAATTGACATGAAAATCACTCCACTTAACAGTTCCTTACCATTAAGAAATGCGTCCTTCGACACTCTGGTCGAAGCTTTAGAGTACGCTGCGGAAGGTGAAACGGGTTACAATTTTTATGATGGGCGAGGCGAACTCTCGTCTGTCCTAAGCTACAAAGACCTCCGTGTGCAGGCAAAATGTCTGGCTAGAAAGCTTGTAGGTCTTGGGCTTAAACGGGGTGCAAGGGTTGCGATCGTCGCAGAGACCGACCCGGCGTTCCATAGATTCTTCTTTGCTTGCCAATATGCCGGCTTTATCCCAGTTGCTTTACCCGCGGGGTTTCAGATAGGTGCTCGGAAAGCTTACGTTGAACAGCTAGAAAGAATGTTAGATACCTGCGGTGCGGATGTGGCAGTCGCCCCTGAGTCGCATATCGGATTTTTAAAACAGGCTGTTGAGCGATTAGATTTAGTAAAAGCAGGTACGCCGGATGAGTTTGACGTACTTCAAGAAGCTGTAAAGCAGCTAGTCCCTTTACATGCAGATGGTATCGCTTACCTTCAGTACACCTCTGGTAGCACACGCTTCCCGAGGGGTGTAGAGATATCGCAGAAATCAGTGATGGCGAATTTACGTGATATATCGGTCCATGGATTGAAGATAACCGAGAAGGACAGGATGGTCTCTTGGTTGCCTCTTTATCACGATATGGGTTTAGTGGCTTTTGTTTTATTGCCGCTGGGCAGTCAACTTTCGGCAGACTACTTGAGCCCACGAACGTTTGGTATGAGACCAAGATTATGGTTGAAGTTGATTTCTCAGAACCGAGGCACTATTTCTTCTAGTCCGCCGTTCGGCTATGCGCTTTGTGCAAAAAGACTTAGGCTGACAGATCAGGATAGATACGATTTAAGTTCATGGCGAGTGGCTTGTGTTGGTGCTGAGAGAATACATCCGGAACCCTTACGTCAGTTTGCTCATGTTCTAAAAGCAGCGCATTTTAATCCGAAAGCGTTTGTCGCATGTTATGGTATGGCAGAGTGTGCCCTAGCTATAAGTTTTGAAGCCCTGAATGTGGGTATTAAGTCTATGCAAGTTGATAAGAATAAAATGTCATCTGAAGGCTTAGTCATACCGGTGAGTGAAGATAGGGAAAACAGCGCGAACGCGCTCACATTTGTAGACTGCGGTAAAGTTCTTCCGAGTTTTGAATTAGCTATAAGAGATGACGATGGTTGCGATTTGCCTGACAATCAATGTGGAAGGATCTGCTTGAGAGGCCCTAGTGTAATGACCGGCTACTTTCAAAATCGAGCCGCAACCGAAGAGTCATTAAGTTCTGATGGCTGGCTTGATACAGGAGATATCGGTTACAGGGTTGGAGCAAATATAGTAGTTACTGCTCGAAGAAAAGATGTGATTATCGTTAATGGTCGAAATATATGGCCGCATGACTTGGAGTATCTGGCTGAAACACTCCCGGGGGTCCGCTTTGGCAATGCGTCTGCTTTTTCATTTTCGGATGAGAAAGGTTCTGACCAGGTAGTGATGGTGGTCGAGTCTAGGGAAAATAACCCAGCTAAGATTAGAGCTCTGGTTTCTGAATTGTCGACGTTAATGACTGAGAATTTTGGAATAGTTTGTCATATCGATTTGGTTCCACCTCGAACTCTACCGCGCACATCTTCCGGCAAACTATCGCGCTCTAAAGCTAAGCAAGATTTTCTGGCGAGGCTAGAGCTTATCGATGGTAGCGGTCAGGTTGCTGGTGGAAACGGCTGATACTTCAACTCGAAAGCTGCGTATAGTTTTAACTGGTGGTACCGGATTCATTGGGATTCATGTGCAGAAATTTTTACTGTCCGCGGGTCATCAAGTCAAAGTATTTATGCGGCATAAACAGCCAAGGCAACTGGGCCTTGTGCTGGGTTGCGAGCCAATTTTTGGAAATCTAGACGATGAAATCAGCGTGCATGAAGCTGTTGCCGATTGCGATTTAGTTGTCTATTGCGCTGGTACCGTTAAAGGCGCTAATTTTAATAACTTCGTTACTGCTAATATATCTGGGGTTAAAATTTTTGCCAGTGCGTTGTCGCTAGTTGGATCTACTAACGCTCGTTTCCTACTTATATCCTCGCTTGCTGCATCGCGACCTTATCTCTCTGACTACGCTCAAAGTAAGTATTTAGGAGAGCAGGTTTTGAAAGGCGTCACAGGCTTACGATGGTCTATCTTGCGGCCACCTGCCGTATATGGTTTGGGCGACACAGAGATGTTAAAAATTTTTCGCCTCATTCGCATGGGCATTGCCCCATTGATAGGTCCGAGCAATCAAATGTTATCTTTTTTGCATGTGGAGGATCTTGCGCGATCAATTGTTTGCACTATCGCTGCTAATGAAAGGATGGATCAATGTTGCGTTGATTTGCATGATGGCCAACCAGGTGGTTATTCTTGGTCTGACATTATCAGAGCAGTGAGAGGAAACTCAATTGCTCTGAAGATCCCCGTGCCAAGACTTGTTGCTGATGTTGTGACGGCAATGAATCGAAAGATGGCGGGTTGGTTACACTACTCTCCAATGTTGACAGAAGGGAAGGTACGAGAGCTTTCACAGCAAGAATGGATTTGTGACAATAGCCTTATCATAGAAAAGACTGGTTGGAACCCTCGAATCGGGTTAATCGAGGGCATACGCCAGCTAGTCTGACTGGATACGCTAAATATACGAACAGTTATGAGGTATATATGGATAAGAATGCTGTTGTTGAGAGGCTTATAAAATTGCTCGAGGGGTCCCTCGGTAGGTCGTTAGCATTATCTAAAGACTCGACCCTTTTAGGTGATGCAGGTTTAGAATCAATACAAGTGATTGAGTATCTATGCGAAGTTGAAGATGCCTTCGACGTGGTGGTGGACGAGGAGTCACTATCGTACGTGAGCACTTTTGGTGATCTTGCATCTGTTATTGAAAGAATTAGTAGTGAGTGAGTTAAATGAGTTTATTTTCTAAGTTTGATGCAGCCGCGGCTCTTGACGCTACACTGTCTTCGATGCCAGCCAATCCGACTTCGATTGTAATAAGCAAAGTAGTGTCTGCATCCGAAGCTATCGTAAATGGTAGGACTACAATTATGGCGGGGACGAACAATTACTTGGGTTTGACTTTTAACGCTGATTGCATCGCCGCAGGTCAGGCCGCTCTGGCGGAAACAGGCACAGGGACTACTGGCTCACGCATGGCTAATGGAACTTATAAAGAACATTTGCAACTCGAAAACGAGCTAGCGGTCTTCTTTGACCTTCCACATGCAATGGTTTTTTCTACTGGCTATTCTGCCAATTTGGGTATTCTCACTGCGTTATTAGACGCAGACGATTCAGTGTTATTAGACTCTGAAGGCCATGCTAGCCTATATGACGGATGCCGGATGAGTGGTGCAAAAATATATCGATTTAAACACAATGATCCCGAAGGGTTGGCAAAACGATTAAACCGTTTAGGAGAGAAAGCGAAAGATGCATTGATTGTGGTTGAGGGCCTTTATAGCGTTCGCGGAGATTGCGCGCCACTTAAGGAATTTGTCGATGTAAAAGAGCAGTACGGAGGAATACTTTTGGTAGATGAAGCACATTCACTTGGGTTATATGGAAAGAATGGCCGAGGTCTTGTGGAAGAGTATGGTCTAATGGACGAAGTTGACTTTATCGTTGGGACTTTTAGTAAAAGTCTCGGTTCCATTGGTGGTTTTTGCGTTAGTAAGCATCCACAACTAAAGCTTGTGCGCTACGCTAGTCGGCCTTACATCTTTACAGCATCTCCTTCTCCATCAGTGATCGCTACTACTCGGGAAGCTTTGAAAAAGATTCAGGAAGACCCGAGTTTACGTGCGAAAGTATGGCGAAACGCCAAACATTTATATAAAGCTTTTGTTGAACTAGGATTAGACATAGGGCCAACAGTCAGCCCTGTGATAGGGGTGTCTTTTCAAGACCGTGAAAAAGCACTCTTATGCTGGCAAGAATTGTTGTCCTTGGGCATATATACCAATCTTATATTACCCCCCGCTGCGCCTGATGGAGGGAGCCTAATTCGCTGCAGCGTTACTGCGGCACATTCAGTAGCTCAGATTGATTCCATAATTTCTGCTTTCAAAAAAATTTGTAAAGACCGAAACGTTGGTCGCGCGAATTGAAAGAAGTTCTCATTTGAAGCCGCCTTCTCGATAAATCTGCCATAATAGCCCCCAAGCGAAAATAAGAGGGTGGCGCTTCTGGAGAACACTAGCTTCTTTTTTAATGCCGGTATGGCGTTCCACTTTCCAAAGAATGTACTCCAGCGGTTCGTTAAAAGTGAAAGCGGCTTTAGCGAGCCGCGTTACTGATAGTAATGTCCCGATATAATTTCTTAGTTTCCACTTCACTATAGTAGTATATCGCTTCGACTGGTTGGCATGACAAACCCATGTACCTCTTACTGACTTAGATAGTCCATACTTTGGACCAATTAAGTGGGTTTTTTCTTCGAAATGTTTAGCGTAATGACCCATGAATTCTCGCATTTTTTCTGGATTTTCACTTCTTAGCTCGGACCTATAGGTAAGCGCTAGGCTAGTTTCCCATAGAGTATTTAAAGAGAATTCGGAGCCGATCATCGGAATACTCTCTGAGATCATGCGTTCACTCGCCTTAGTGAAGGCATTACTTATTGATAGATACACAGAAGGATTTTTTGAAAAAATGATTTCGGTAGGCTGACTAAAGCGAGCCCATAAATAAGGGTGGAAATCGTTAGCTATCCCTGATGTGAAGTTCTCTAGTGTTATCGTGGCATATTTGGCCGCGCAGGTTTGGTCTTCTTGATGCAATAGTAGGCTATAAACGTTTGGTTTCAGCATTCGGTTTCCTAGACGCTCCCATCGTGATGGCAAACAGCTGTAGGTATCAAGAACAACGTAGAAGTCAGGAAGAGTATCTCTTTTTCCTCTCAACCAAGAACCATAGAGTATTATTGCTAAAACGTTCGGTTGGAATTTTTTCTGCAAAGCTTGAGAAAAAAAATCCGGCCAAGTGTCACTAAGCGTAGACACGTTTTTACTCATAAGCTTTTTTTGTTTCACAAAAAGTCTTATATGCTTTCGGGTATTTGGTAGATGCCGAAAGTTGATCTTCTAGCCATGAATGAAGCACACCCTTCCCTAAACGAACCGTCCCCGCATACAGAAATCTCAGGGCGAGGATTACGGTACAAAATGCAGTCCAGAGCACAACTGTGCCGAAAGCTAATTCTGGTTGTCCCAGAACAGCGCCTATTGTGAGAAGTATTAAGCATGGATTTCTTCTTGCTACAAAAAGCCTGAAGTAGGCATCAAATGGACGCCATGCGAACATTGAACAGGTAGCGAGTCCTTCAAATGCACCTTCTATAACTCTACCAGCTATATATGTGCCAATCACAATGTTGGATAGCGATTCTAGGTCAACACCCCATAAATTAGTTGTGGAAGCGAGGCCTAAACTCCAAGAAAAGTACCATATAGGTGGATGAATGATGTCCATCCCGTGGTCCAGCACATGTCCAATTTTACTACTTTGTTCTGTTACTCGAGCCAGTTTTCCGTCAACAGTATCGAGAAGAGTCATGAGCCAACCGCTCAACAAGCCCGAAAGAAAATAGCCGTTGATGAATAGATATGTTGAAAGCGCTACTAAAGTAACCCCGAATATTGTTACATGGTTTGGAGTAATACCCATTGTTGAGCATTGCTTTACGATCAGTCGGGCTGGAATAGGCCACCACCATTTTGTAACAAAGTCCGTAACACCTTTGTAGGAGTTTCCATAGAGGATAGATTCCAGTTGGCGAGTTGTGTAGTCTCCTTGATGCAGCAACAAGGGTGGTTTGGTTTTTCTTAAGTCATTGTCAAAGCCATCTAGCTCGGCAGGTGTGACAGCTATCGGAGATAGCTTGGATTCGGTGTTTTTTTTACCGATCTTTTCTACGGCTTCTTTGATATCTATGTAACTACACTTAGTTGCTGCGAAGATTTTGGATTGGGGGCAAAGTAAAAACCTTGAAGGACTATCTAGAAAGCACTTCAAGGTTTTTTTCTCAAATAAAAAATTAGAATCGATAACAAGAGTTTCGCCCTCATCTGGGACTGTTGCGAGTTCTTCTGAAATGTTGTCGATACTTAGAGAATTTAGCTGCTTTCGTATCCTATCGACTCCTGATACATCCCATACATTTCGATTATTGCTAGAAAGGATCAATGCAGCATTTAGCATGGTATTATCTACTTATGGTTGTTAATTATATTTGTCAGCAGTATAGAGAGTTAAAGTCGGCGCAGCAAAAGTGACTACAAAAGAAACAACAAGAATCGTGCATCTAAGTGATCCTCACCTGAGCAGCCTCGATGGAATAATGGCTAGACAGTTTTTAGGTGGCAAGAGATTTTTAGGGACTCTATCTTGGCGTCGACGGAGTAAGCATCATCTGCGCACGACCTTAGATTTTCTCACTAACTATGTCGATAAAAAAGCACCTGACGTTATTGTCGTGACTGGTGATTTGGTTCAGATTGGTTTAGCCATTGAAATAGATCAGGCAGCAGAGTGGTTAGAAAGACTGTCGAAAATAGCTAAAGTTGTTCTGGTTCCAGGTAACCATGATTTCTATCAGGCTGATTCTATTGAATATGCCTGTGAAAAATGGGCGCAGTATCTATGGCCTGACGGCAACAAGGCGCGTACTTTTCCTTCAGTGGTACGCGTGGGGAACACTACGATTATTGGCTTGTCGTCTGCTCAACCTGAACCATTTTGGTCAGCAAGGGGCTTGGTGGATGGGAGACAATTATACGAACTCGAGAAGATATTGCAGGATTCTGCTGGGTCTATGAGATGTGTTCTAATTCATCACCCTCCAATCAAGGGTCGTTGTGCCCATCGAAAATCGCTTAGGAATAGTGAAGCATTGAAAGGGATACTTGAGCGCGAGGGAGTCGAGTTTGTGCTGCATGGTCATCTTCATCGCAATACTGAGTATCATGTCAATGACTACACAAAAGCATTTTCCACCGCTTCTGCATCAAATGCTTTAGAGCATGTCTCCAGTTCTTTTCGGGTTTTTGATGTGGCCCGAGATCAGTCTGGCTGGAGTGTGGTTTCCACTTTAGGGGTCGTTCGTAATTCGGGTTGTGAAGAAATCACGACTCGAGATATCCTATGGAAGGACAGTTCTTTAGAGTAGAGGTTTCATATCTTTCTAATAGCAAGTAGTGCTGCAGACAATATTGCTAGTGGTGGCACGCATACCGTAATGACTGGGCTAACATTCAGCAGCGTGGATAGATGGCCTGTTGTCTGTTGCAGGAGATAAAGGAATACTCCTATACCCATTGCTACTAATAGGCGAGAGCCGGCTGAGCGTGCTTTAACTGAACTAAACACTAGGAATACTCCTATCAATGCCATAGCTAGCAGTGTGATAGGAAAACTAAGCCGTTGCCATAAAATTATTTTATGAGAACGGGTGTTTACACCGGATCCTTGGTTGGCGCGGATATATCGCACTAAATCTAAGGCGGATATAGCATACAGTGGGCTTGTTAGCGTTTTTAACTGGCTATCTTCGAGGAAGCTATTCCACGCAAGGACAATTCTTTTTTGCATGGATAGCCCTAAGGAAGCACTAACTATTCTAGTTGTCACATCCTTTAGAAGCCATTTCGATTGGTCTTTGATACTCGCGGACGTAGCGATAGTAAAGCTCTCGAGATTGCCTTGTTCAGACAAATTGTAGATTTCTATGGACGCGGCGGTGCTTGCTGACGTCATTTCTTCTATGCGGATAATGGTACGACCTCTCTTGCTCCAGAACCCCTTAGCTGTAATGTTAGTCTGTGCGATCGCTAAACTTTTGAGCCGTACCACCTGCTTTTCCGATCCGGGAATAAGGTAAGTCTGTATTACGATGGCCAGAAGAGATACCAGAATAGCGATGCATGTAAATACTTTTACGAATTCGAGTACGGACATTCCCGCAGAACGAGATGCGGTTATCTCTTGATTGTTCGCAAGTGACCCTAAGCCCATGATAGTGCCCAAAAGTGTAACTATAGGAAGTAGTTCAATGATTCTGTTTGGTGTTTCAAATAGTATGACTAAGAACGCGTGTAAAGAGGTAAAGCTTCCTTGTCCCACATCTTCAAGCGTTTCCACTAGGCTTATAATGCTGAACAAAATGAGCAAGGCTAACAATGCAAAAAAAGCACCAGTACAAAATCGTGAAAAAATGTAGCGGCTTAGGATCATCTCTTTAGTGTTTCCACAGAAATTTTTTCATAGTCATAGCCAACGTAAGTGTCAGGATCGGCACCCACCAAATAATGGATAGAATTTCCTGTTCTACCCAGGATCTCGATAAGCCAAGAAGATTATAGTAGACAGCATAGATTGCCAGCGCTAGGGGTAGTTTGGCGAACCGACTTTTTGTAGGTGTATTGGTGGTTAAAAACCATGCAATAACTCCCAGTAAGACGGTTGTGACAGGCGTTGATAAGCGCCATTGCAATTCAGCAGAGTCAAACGCATCATTTGAACCGAATAGTTTGGCTGTTTGGACCGACTTAGCACGATATTCTATTTCGTTTTCTATTCGGGCCTTTAACCGTATTTCAAGATGGTTAAATTCGCCGATGATATCTTTATCATCATTCCTTTGCCGAAACACACTCGCTTTATTCAACACCAGTAGATGGGAATCGCTAGTATCAAAGAGTTTAAGTACTCCTGATGGAGCGGATACAATTTCTAAGTAATTTTCTTTTTTTGAGCGTATGAATACCCCAGTTATCTGGTTAGTTTCTTTTTTTAGGCCCTCGACATATACCGTTCTTTGCCCATCGTTAAAATCATAAAACTGGCCGGGCTTTATCCGCTCAAACCCTGAAGAAGCTTGCGCGGCCTCTTTTAGCTTAAAAATAGCATTATAGGTCATTGGTCGGGCAAAGCACGAAAGCAGCCCCACGATCACTGAAACAGTTATACAAACGGTGATGATAGATTTACATATATCGATTTCCCGCATTCCGGAACACCTGATGACAATTAGTTCGTTGCGAACCCCTAGATTCGCGACGCCAAATATAATTGCGAAATATAAAGAAAGCGGGAGCAGCACTTCTAAAGCAATAATTAACTTATACAGTGTGAGCGTCAGCACCTCGTTTAATTTATATAGCCCACTTGCTGCATCGATCATGAAACGCGTGAAGCTATATGAAAAGAAAATAACAAACAGTGTCAAGGCCGCCGCAATTAGGTTCGAGTTTATTTCTCGGTATATGTAACGATTTATAATCACTGGAGGTCCATATGTGTTCTAGATGCTGGTTGCTTGACTAGTTTCCTTTGCATATGATGGCTTCGACTATACTGTTTCGCAACATGTACTTTCGTATGACACCATTTTTACTAATTTTCAGTTTGTTTTTTTTGCCGTGTGCAGATACTGTAGCTGCCTATTATCCAGTACTAATAGTTGCTGAAAAAGCGGTTCAAAGTGACTTGGACAGTGGTTTTTTTATTAGCGGGGGCTTGTCTATAAAGGAAGAGAACTGGCAGATAACAGCATCGACAGGTTTAATAAATGGTCCCCTAACAGATGCTGATGTCCTTGAAGTTGCTGGTAACCCTGCGAGTATCAGATACGATTTTGAAGACAAAGAACCGTTTTTGGGCACGGGACTCCTATTAACGTATGATGTAGACAATCAAACAGTGGATATGCGAGGCGAGGCAGAGATTTCGGTTGATGCCCAACTGATTTCCAGTGACGCTATACATTACCATTTGGAAACAGGAACATGGGAAGCGGGAAATAAGTCGAGAGTAAAGGTTCGTCGAATTATGAGATAGAATGTTATAGCCAGCTGGAGATTTTTTTTGCAGCAGATTTTAAATCGTCGATTGAGTCTATTTCGCACCATTCCAATCCATCGATGGGGCAAGCGAATACTTTGCGTGATTGTGCAACAGAGTCTATCGCCGACAAGTACCATTGAGATAGGCCGGAACTCGATCGCATCATCGAGTCGAGCTCGCTGACAAATGTTGACGCCCCTTCGTGATTGAATGACATCATCCCTATTGACTCCCCATCTACCCGCGCGCGATCAAGTGTCTTTGAAACATTTTTTACTATACCCTCATCCAGAATGACTTTCATGTCGTCGTCGTCATAGAGATCTTTGCAGTCAGTTACTAAGTTAACAGGATTCTCAGGATCGGATGCTAAAAGTTTTTCTACTATCGCAGACTCAAAGATCGTATCCCCATTGATTATCATGAAAGGAGCCGTCATCTCATGTCTAGCGATCCAACAAGTTCCTAAGTTGTCTGACTGAGAATAGAATGGGTTGTAAAGAGGACGTGCGGCGATACTTTTTTGGTTGTCGATTATGCTATCTATTTGATCTGCTCCGAAGCCAGTAACGACTACAACTTCATGGATCTTGCATTTCGCCAATTCTTGAAGTTGCCACTCCAGAACTGTCCTGCTCCCGACTGGAAGAGCCGCTTTAGGTGTTTTTTTTGTTAGAGGTAAGAGTCGTTTCCCTTGTCCTGCGCTTAGGATAATAGCTTTCATCGGCTCCCCTCAGAGAAATCTGGCGACTGTTTTAAATTGCTGCGCACTCTAACACGAATAGATGTTTTGTTCGATCTGCTGTATCCCTAGCTTTGATGCTAGCCAATTTTTTTGGCTGAAGCGTCTGCTTTTTTTGATCGTAGATTGTTGTTCCATATCGAAATATTTCTCATAGGTTCTTTTACATAGTGCGTGGCTTTCATCAAACGTAGTATCCCTTTGTTCATCAGGTTGCCAAACTTATCCATGGGCCTGTCTATATCGACAAATAAGACAGCACGATATTCTTCCGTATCATTATGAACTTCGTGCTCATAAGTGTCGTCGAAGAGTACACATTTTCCTTCGGACCAGGTATAAATTGATTTATCGACACGCAACCAGCAACTAGATTTATCTCTGGGGACCTTTATTCCTAGGTGACATCTTACTAGAGCCTTAGTTGGTCCTCGATGCGGTGGGATACGGTAGTTAGGAGCAAGAATTGAAAACCAAGCATTTTGTATGCCCGGAAGCTTCCGTAAAAGAGCCGAAGTTTTGGGGCACTGAGTACAGTTTTGCCCGACTGGGCGACCAAAAACAAAAAAGGGGTAAGTTTTCCAGTTGTCGGCGGTAGATATTCTAGATTGATCGGGCGAGAGCTGGTGAAAAGCTGGAATGCTTTCGGGGTGTAGCCATACCCTTTCGAATTCTTCACGGATATCTAGATAAGCTCCCTCCATCATTGGCACCCAGTCGAAGCAGGTGTTTGGAAGGATGGGGTCGTTGGGTAAAAGAGAATGTCTTGCCTGCAGCCTTGCGATTCCCTTAAGAAATTTTTTCCCAAGCGTATGTGTGATTCGGCGTCTTATGCTCTGAGTTTTTTTCTGTTCAATCATTCTTACATATCTCATTAGCCAACTTTAAGTCGCTTTCGGAGTCAACATCAATTGCAGCGATTGGGTTTGCAACAGATACGTACCTGACTTGCGCTCCCGAGCAAACCGATAGTTTTTCGAGCAGTTCGCTAATTGTCAGCAGCCTAAAAAAGTATTTCAGCAACAATTTTGGTCCGATTTTCATGACAATCCGCCACGGGTTTTTTCGATCCGATTCGACATTTTTCCAGAAATTTAAAACAGACTGACTTTCTCTCGTTTTAAGCAAAAACAAATTGCATCCACAATATATGCCATCCGCAAATCGTAACAGTGTGCGCTTAGTGTGAGGGAATGCTTCGATAACATCTGCATAAGGCACTAGTCCAACCACAAAATCGGCGTGGAGAGCTTTTGCGGATTTACAGAACTCGTCAATAATCGCGGGGGTGAGCAGCGCGTGGTCTCCTGTTGTTAGTAAGACAGGGAGGGTGTTGGCATGTTCTAAGCCTTTGACCGCACTGGCTGCAGGCCCTTTTTCTGGACTTAGCCAGTTAAAGCCGTAAGCTTTTATTAAGTCAGTTAATAAGGATTCGCCTAAAAGGCTCACCTTGGAGGGGCCAACAATTGTCGCGCTAGTTATCGTGAGGCTATTTTGAATAGCTGTTAAAACACGATGGATGCATGGAACCCCGTTCACTTTAACGAATATGCCGCTTGAGACATTATTAGCTTTTGCTAACGGACTTCCGCCTGGCCGATCTCCGGCAAGAATAATAGCGTGCATTTACCTGTCCTTTTTATTCTGTCGGTCTTTCTTTGTTACCATCTAATTTTTTATCGTATACACGGTAGCGCTTTGATTGGTAGCCCCCTAGGATGTCGACAATTGTTTTCATTCCTTCGTTGTTTTCTAAAACCCACGACATCTCTACACTTTTTATTCCTTTGTTGATTGCCGGTGCGCGGAGTGCATTGACTACCGCAAGAGCTAGCCCAGGGCCAAGACGTGTATTGTGGAACCTGCGGCGCACGCCCATCAGCGGTATGCGAGCGGTAGTTGGGTATTCGAATTTCAGCCTCCATATCAACTTAAATAAGCCGGTTGGCCATAATCGACCATTAAGGTCAGCAATCGCCTCATTCACGTTTGGCAGAAGTACAATAAAGGCAACGGGCTCTCTATCAATTTCAGCTATCTGTATGAAGTTCGTTGGCACCAACATCAACATTTCTTTACCTATAGCTAAAAATTCGTCTTTAGAAAAAGGTACGAAGCCCCAGTTTCCAGACCATGCGTCGTTAAAAATATCTCTGATTATTTCAAGGTCTCTATTTGAGTTTTTCCTATCGATAGCTCTTAATTTCAGCTTCCCATCTAGCTTCGCCAGTAGTTTGGTCATAAATTTCGGTGGCTCAAAAGCAGGACTTATGAGGAATGCAAACATATCCATTGACTTTTTATAGTCTAGCTGCCCTATCAATATTGAATAATATTCCGGCGCGTGCGCCATCATGAAGTAGGGAGGAGTATCGAATCCTTCAATGAGCAAACCTACTTCTTGGTTTATGTTGAGGCTGAACGGTCCGCGGATGGAAGTCATACCTTGTTCTTGCAGCCATTTTTCTGCTGCCCCAAAAAGTCCTGCTGCGATCTCAATATTGTCGATAGATTCAAAATTACCAAAAAAACCGGTATGGTCATTGTATTGACTAAGGTGCGCTTGATCTATCTGGGCACTGATCCGGCCTACTGGGACTTGGTCTTCATAAGCCACCCAACCTTTCCAAACAAGATGCTTAAATATTTCCTGATTAGGCGAAAAAGCTTGTTTGCGTTCTAGAACTAGTGGCGGCACCCAATTTTTGTCAGATTGGTAGATATGCCAAGGTACTTTCACAAACTCGGAAAGTTGTTTTTTATTTTCAACTGGTAAAATTGTAAGCATATATGAGTAAGATCCAAAATAGGGTTATTTAAGCGACGTGCTATATTTTAGCCATAAGGCTTAAACGCCTAATGTGCCGCACATAATCAATCATCCTCGCAACGAATTTTATCGCATCTTCACTTGGGAAGTGTTAATTTGTCGCTTATCTATTGGCCCATTAATTTAGGGAGGAAACTATGAAAGCTAAAGTAGAGCAAGATTACGTTCAAATCAATGAGTTAGAATGGCAGCCGTTTCCTGAGGCTTTTTCAAAAGGGGGAATCAGGTGGAAATTACTTCATACCTCCCCAGAAATGGGAGCTTGGACAGCAATTTTTGATTGTCCAAAGGGTTCCTCTTTTGATAGTCATATCCATGTCGGTCCTGGAGAGTATTTGTTGACGAAAGGTAAAATGGAAGTTCGCGGGGGTATAGGAGAAGGTGGCGCAACCGCTTTAGAATTGGGCTACGGATATGAGTCGTGTAATGCGCGTCATGATCAAACCTACTTTCCCATTGACAGTCAATTTTACATGACGTTTCTCGGCCCTCTGCAGTTTATAAACGAAGACAGTACCCCAAGAGCCGTAGTTGGCTGGGAGCAAGCGCAAGGTTTGTGGGATTCGCAGACTGGTTAGTTTGGGCTTTTATTGTTACGGCGTTGTATAAGAGTTAGGTATATACTCAGGTGAACCATCTGGTGCCGAAGAGAGGACTTGAACCTCCACGGGGTTACCCCCACTGGCACCTGAAGCCAGCGCGTCTACCAATTCCGCCACTTCGGCAAGATGAAGTAGACGCAATCTAACTACTCAATGCTAGCGAGTCAAATATATTTTGACAGAGCACGCTAAGGAATTTTTTTAATCAATAGTAAAAAACCAAGAAAAAAGAGTGAATTTGTTGAAGATCTGCCCTCTAGGCTAGAGATACGCTCGGTGTTGACTGAGGGGGGGGGTACCATGAGCAGCGGTGCTCTAGCAAAAAAATTGACCGTCCGACGGGGGCGCGCGACTGAAGCCTTAAAGCTCAGACTTGAAGCTATGGTTCGGGATGGACAATTGGCAAAAACTGATGGTGGCAAGTATGGAATTAAGGAAAATTCAAACCTTGTTTCGGGCTATGTCTTATCTCATCGCGATGGATATGCTTTTGTTCGACCTGATGCGGGAGGAAAAGATTTTTACTTAGGCATCAGGGATGCACGTCGAGTATTTCATGGCGACAAAGTGCTTGTTAAAGTTGCGAAGACTTCAAGAGTAGGAAAGCCTTCCTGCGATTTAGTGGAGGTGGTAGACAGAGCCCACAGTGAGATTGTCGGCCGTTATTTTGAGGAGAAGGGTAGGGCGTTTGTAGTCCCTGATGATCCTAGACTCAATCAAAGCATCATCATATCTGATAAAAATGGATTTAAATTGCAAGATGGTGCAGTCGCTGTTGTAAAAATTTTGCAAGCACCGTCAAAAAGCTCTAAAGCTTCCGGTGTCATTGTTGAGGTCTTGGGTGATCTTATGGCTCCTGGGATGGAAATAGAGATGGCATTGAGGAATCATGACCTTCCCCATAAGTGGTCCGACGGAGTTCTGGGAGAGGCTTCTGAGATTGCTGAAGCTTTCAAAATTAGCCAGTTTAAGCATCGTAAAGACTTGAGAGGTTTTCCTTTCGTTACGATTGATGGTGCTGATGCACGTGACTTTGATGATGCTGTCTACGCTATGCATGCAGATGGACAACAAGTTTTATACGTGGCGATAGCGGACGTTTCTCACTATGTGAGACCGGGAAGTGCCCTTGATTCGGAAGCCCTTGCACGAGGCACGTCAGTTTATTTCCCCAGTCAAGTCATCCCGATGCTTCCAGAGAAGCTGTCAAACGGAATTTGCTCATTAATGCCTTCGGTAGATCGTGCCGTTTTGGTTGCTGAGCTTCATATTGCTTCTGATGGTAATGTGGTTCGCACGGACTTCTACGAAGCAGTCATTTGTTCGCATGCTCGGCTAATTTATGAAGAAGTACAGGCTTGGGTTGATGGAAACTCTAGTATATTGGGTGCTATTACCGGTGTGGTCGCCGAGAATTTGAATGAGCTATATAAGTTATATGGCACTTTTAAAAAGATACGCTTAAGGAGGGGGGCACTGGAGATAGAGTCCAGAGAGCCGCAATTTATTTTTGATGAATTTCGTAAAATTGAAAGTATTAATTCTGTAGCGAGAGTCGATGCACACAAAGTTATAGAAGAGTGTATGGTCGCTGCAAATATAGCCGCTGCTGAATTTTTATTGCGTAATAAGTCACCTGCAATGTTCCGAGTGCATGATCGTCCATCAGAGGAAAAATTGGATAATTTAGCCACTTTGCTAAGGACCCTAGGTATAGAGTTTTCCAGAACTGCGTCAGTTGAGCCAGAGGATTTCGCGAAAGTGCTACGCTTGGGACGGGAGCGTGATGACCGGCGGATGATCGAGACCGCGGTACTGAGGAGTTTACAACTTGCGGTATATAGCACAGAAAACAGCGGACATTTTGGGTTAGGGCTTAGTTCTTACTCTCACTTCACATCCCCGATCCGCAGGTACCCAGATTTGGTGGTGCATCGCGCAATTAAATCCATCCTGTCGCGAAAGCATAAATCAGATGACCTATCTTTTACGATAACGGCTAATTTAGCTGCAGATTGCTCGGCAAATGAAAGGCGTGCCGAAGCCGCGAGTCGGGATGTTGTTGCGTGGTTGAAGTGTGAATATATGATGGGGAGAGTCGGTGACGTTTTTGATGGTGTGGTTAGCGGAATTACGGATTTCGGCATGTTTGTAGAAGTGGGCGACACGTTTATCGAAGGACTTGTTCATATTAGTGAATTACCAAGTGATTACTATTTTTTTGATTCTACTGCGCACGTTCTCCGAGGGCGCGCTAGCGGAGCAGTCTTTTCGATCGGTCAAGCTGTGCAGATAACGGTAGCTAGGGTTAGCTTGGATGAAAGGAAGATCGACTTCTCTATGGCAGGTGAGCCGCCTCGAAAACGAGGAGAGTCCAGAAAAAAGAATGCACGGAAGGGTCGAAGTGGCAGAAAATAATATTGTCATTGGTGGGTTCCACGCTGTAAAAACCGCACTTTCCCGCGCTCCTATGGATTGTCTGGAGGTGTGGATAAAGCGAGACATTAATTCTGCCGCGGTAGATGAGATAAGAGAGCTTCTGTCTAACGTCGGACTTAGGGCACAGGCTGCGTCAGCCAGCAAGTTAGATCAGATGTACGGTGATGGTCATCACCAAGGTCTTGTCCTCAGGCGCAGGCTGCCTGCGACAACTCCTCTAGAGGAGTTGTTTGTTAGTTGCAGGACAACTACTGGGTCAGCTCTAATCCTTATTTTAGACAGCATTCAAGATCCCAGAAATTTTGGCGCTTGTTTACGGATTGCCGATGGGGCTGGTGTTGATGGTGTTATTTACCCTCGCGATAATAGTGCTCGACTTGGTAGTGTTTTAGCTAAAGCGGCAAGTGGTGCAATTGATACGGTTCCGCTCGTACCAGTGTCTAACCTGTCATCAGCGGTTGTAAAAATTCAAAAGGCTGGCATTTGGGTCACGGGAGCTTGCTCGGACGATGCTGTTTCTCTCTACAGTCTTGATTTTTCTGGACCGACTGCGATTGTTATGGGCAATGAAGGAAGTGGCTTGAGGCGCCTCACTAAACAAAGATGTGATTATCTTGCGTCTATACCTATGCATGGAGTGTTAGATAGTCTGAACGTTTCCGCGGCAACTTCAATCTTTCTTTTTGAAGTAAAAAGGCAACAGTCCTTAGCATAGAGAACTTTTGCTTATTCTTACGCTTTCTCATATCATGACCGCGCTCAGCGAGCATTTAATCCTTGCTTCACCGACTGTCCTATGTTCGGGAAGCTAAAACCGTGAGGAGAAGATATGAGGCATTACGAAGTAGTTTTTCTCGTTCACCCTGATCAGAGTGAACAAGTTCCGGCGATGACGGAGCGCTATCGAGGCGTTGTGGAAGCGAACGGCGGTAAAATTCACCGTCTAGAGGACTGGGGTCGGCGTCAACTCGCTTACCCTATCAACAAAATTCATAAAGCACACTATGTATTAATGAATATAGAGTGCGATGGGACTTCATTAGAGGAATTGAAAACCCTGTTTAAGTTTAATGATGCCGTTCTGCGTAATTTAGTCCTAGGTCGGAAGGCCGCTATAGCTGAGGCATCGCCGATAGCACAGGCGAAGGTAGAGCAATCTGACAGGGAAACCCAAAGAGCAAGCCGAACCGACACCTATATAAACGAGAATAGGCAAGAAGAAAAACCAGCAGCAGAAGCTGTTGTAGAAGAAAAGCCGACGGAAGCTGTTGTAGAAGAAAAGCCAGCAGCAGAAGCTGTTGTAGAAGAAAAGCCGACGGAAGCTGTTGTAGAAGAAAAGCCAGCAGCAGAAGCTGTTGTCGAAGAAATTACTGTTGATCAAGATGTTGAGGCGGAAAAATAATGGCTAAATTTGTCAGAAGAAGAAGATTTTGTAAGTTCACTGCTGAAGGGTTTGTATCAATCGACTACAAAGATCTGGCGACTCTTCGGGGATCATTGACTGAGAATGGAAAGATTGTGCCGAGCAGAATTTCAGGTACAAAGGTACACTTCCAACGCCAGTTGTCCACAGCTATAAAGCATGCTCGGTATCTTGCACTGATTCCTTTTTGTGACGCACACAAAGGCTAAAGAGGATCTGTCGTGCGATTCGTAGCACGGTTATTAATACGAGATTTTCGGTGGGCTATTGCCGTCTCTGCAATCACGCTAATATGCTCGGCTTTCGTCAGTCTTTTGGGTGTAATAAGTGCCGCTAGTATGTCATTTATTACGCTGCGATCTGGAGCTAAGGCTGGTCTTCGGCTGTTTGCTTTTTCAACACTAGTTGTTTTTTTGTTTTTTCTTCCGCTAGGTGGCGTGAACCTTCGATTATTATATATATGCGGCGAGCTATGGGTTCCTGCACTCATAATGGGATATGTCCTGAGGGGAAGTGAGAGGCAGGCTGATGCACTCATCGTTGTTGCGATAATCGTTGGATTATACGCCGGAACCTTTCGATTTATGGTTGGTGATGTACAACAATTTTGGTATAGCCAGTTCTTGCTCATTTGGGATAGCCAGCTCTTGCCCTTTTTGACTCAATTACAGCTCTTGCCCTTTTTGACTGAGCTATATGGTAGTCAAGAAGCTGGCCACGACTCGATAATTAGAGGATTAGCTAATCAGATGCATCACGTGTCTATGTTTATGATGTTTGCTTTCTACTCAGCAGTTATTTTACTCTCACGATGGTGGCAGTCTGAGCTGTTTAATCTAGGAGGATTCGGTGATGAATTTAAACAGATCAGAATGCCGCGCCTGTGTATTTATGTAGCAGCTCTAGTTGGACTTTTAGTTTTTTTGCAGACTGTGATGGGTTCGCAGTCAGGGATGGCAATAGATGTTTTTGTAATTTTTTCATTATTGTTCGCGTTTCAAGGTCTTTCGGTGGTTCATTTTCGGGCGCGAGCTATTGGGTTAGCTAGAGGGTGGATGATTGCTTTTTACTCTTTGGGGTTTTTTTTCCCCAAGCTTTCCGGCTTGATTTTAGCAACAACAGGGGTTGCTGATGCTTTCGCTGATTTTCGTCGCGCTAAGGATTGAAAAAGAGTTATCATAGCCACACTGCGTTAGTCAGTAGCAACAAGTAAGGGTTTATGTAGGAACAAGTTAATAAAAGGTTACTTTAAGAAGAAAAATAAGGTAACACAGTCGATTATAAAGGGACAGAGAACGTATGGATGTCATTCTATTAGAAAAGATGCATAGGTTAGGGAATCTAGGAGACACCGTCAGCGTCAAGGCTGGTTATGGGCGCAACTACCTGATTCCTAGTAATAAAGCGGTAGCTGCTACAGATGAAAATGTCGCTAAATTTGAAGAAAGGCGAACTGGGTTGGAGCAAGCACAAGCTGAAATTTTATCGGTGGCTCAAGCTCGGAAAATTTCACTGGATAGCCTAGATGTAGTGATTTCTGCTAACGCGGGGCCGGAAGGGAAGCTTTTTGGCTCTGTTGGAGCATCAGAGATCGCTGCCGCAGTCGTAGCATGCGGGGTTGAAGTGGCGAAAAGTGAGATTAGACTGCATGACGGACCGCTTCGAGAGCTTGGAGAGTCCTCGGTAGAGGTCCATTTGAATGCGGACGTGAGCGGGAACATAAAGGTTACTATCGTCCAAGATGCCGGTGAATCGACGAGTTAAATCGCCACTGGTTAATCGGCGGGGACGATATCGGCCCTCATTGGAACTTCGTAGCTCCCGTCGGAGGCATGATGAAAGGTGAAGATTCTCGGTTAGTTGAGTTCGATGCTGATACCGCGCTCTTAAAAGTGCCTCCTCACTCCATAGAAGCTGAGCAAGCGGTATTGGGAGGACTGTTCCTAGATAACGACGCATTTATGAATGTGACTGAGCGTATCCGATCTGAGGATTTCTATAGACGAGATCATGGCCTAATTTACGATGCTATCCAAGGGTTGGCTAACAGCTCTAAGCCTTATGATATAGTCACAGTTGCGGAGTGGCTTGACTCCAACGAAAAGTTGGATGACATAGGAGGAATGGGTTATTTAGCCCAACTGGCGGAGAACACTCCGAGTGCCGCAAATATCGCAGCTTACGCTGATATAGTCCGACAGCGATCTATCCTTCGTGACCTAATCTCTGCGGGTGCTAAAATAACAGAAAGCGCTTTTCGTACAGAAGGACGAACTTCAGATGAACTGCTTGATTCAGCAGAAAGTCTGGTATTTTCTATAGCCGAACGAGAAGCGAGAAGTCGCAAAGGTTTTCAGCCTGTGAGGGATCTAATTGGTTCGGCAATAACTCGAATAGAGGAGTTGTTTGAAAAGGATAACCCGATTACAGGAGTGTCGACAGGGTTTTATGATTTAGATTCTCTGACGTCGGGGCTACAAAAGTCGGACTTAGTGATTATAGCGGGACGTCCTTCCATGGGGAAAACGGCCTTTGCACTTAATATTGCTCAACACGCCGCTCTTAAAGACGAGCTTCCCGTCGCAGTTTTCAGTATGGAAATGCCAGGAGAGCAGCTGGTGATTCGTATGCTCTCTTCTCTTGGTCGTATTAACCAGAGTAAGCTGCGAGTTGGGAAATTAGGCGATGATGATTGGCCGAGGCTGGTAAGCGCTACCGCTATGTTAAATGAGGCTAAGATTTTTATTGATGATACTCCTGCATTGAGTCCTGGAGATCTTCGGGCACGCTGTCGACGATTGGCTCGAGAGCAAAAAGGACTCGGGTTGGTGGTTGTTGACTATCTTCAACTGATGCAGGTGTCTGGAACAAAGGAGAATCGCGCGACTGAGATCTCTGAGATATCACGCTCTCTAAAAGCGCTGGCTAAAGAACTCGGTGTCCCCGTTGTCGCACTTTCTCAATTAAATAGAAGCCTCGAGCAAAGAACCGACAAGCGACCTGTGATGTCAGATCTGCGAGAGTCCGGAGCAATCGAGCAGGATGCGGACGTAATCATGTTTATCTATCGTGATGAAGTTTATGATGGTGAAAGCGTAGACAAGGGTCTTGCCGAAATTATTATAAGTAAGCAGCGCAACGGGCCAATTGGAATGCGTAAGCTTCGTTTCTTGGGCGAATACACTCTTTTTGAAAATTTAGCACATAGCGGTTATGGGGATAATGAGTGACTAGGCCGGCCAAGGTGATTATTGACGGCCATGCTGCGAAAAAAAACTTAGAGACGGCTCGTCGCCACTGCCCACAATCTAAGCTCCTTGCAGTGATAAAAGCTGATGCTTATGGTCATGGCCTTTTACGTATGGCCAGAATTTTTAATGGGGCCGATGCTTTTGGTGTAGCTTCTCTAGATGAAGCTGTTACTCTTCGAGAAGCAGGGTGTCGACATCGTATCGTTTTGTTAGAAGGTCCCTTTGAGTTCGACGAAATAGGAGTCATTGAAAGACTAAATTTGGATGTTGTTATCCACTCGTTTGAGCAGATTAGGATGCTAGATCGTGCTAAGTCAATTCTGCCGGTATGGATAAAAATCAACACTGGCATGAACCGCTTGGGTTTTGATTTAGATTCTGTCGCTAAAGCGTATCAAAAGCTGCGAAGCACTTCTAGTTCAATCATTTTTATGACGCACTTTGCAAATGCTCAAGCAAGAGGGGATGTGACTGTGGAGAGTCAGTTGACTGTTTTTGATACGGCAATATCAAAATTTTCAGAAGAGCAAAGTCTCGCTAATTCCTCAGTACTGCTAACATGCTCAAATAGTCAAAGGCACTGGGTAAGACCTGGTTTAATGCTATATGGTGTCTCGCCGTTACATGGAGAAACGGCCCGATCACTAGACTTGCTTCCGGTGATGACGCTTAAATCAAAGCTAATTAGTGTCCGAGACGTTAAAGCTGGGAGAACGGTCGGGTATGGTGGTAGTTATGTCTGTCCTTATGATATGAAAGTGGGAGTGGTAGCTTACGGCTATGGGGACGGTTACCCTAGGAATGCCAATACAGGAACCCCTGTGCTTGTTAACAATGTTAAAACGCAAATTATTGGGGAATGTTCGATGGATATGATGACTGTCGAGTTGCCAGTTTCAGCTAAAGCTAAGTTTGGGGATGAAGTTACTTTGTGGGGAGGGGAACTCCCGATAGAAGAGGTCGCAAAAGCGTCGGGTACTATTCCTTATGAGTTGCTATGTCGGGCACGAATGCGCTCTCGTTACGAGGAAGTAGGATTATAAAGCAGAAAACGTCGTTTACCTGTGAAGCATGCAGTGCGGCCTATTCTAAATGGACAGGCCACTGCACTGAGTGTGATGAATGGAACACTATTGTGGAAAATCTTGAGAGTAAAGATGTCCGTCGGCGATTTAAATCAAATGACCTAAAGATTTCTAGCATTGTTGCCTTAGCCGCTGTAAACATTGAAGCTCAGACCAGACTAAGAACTGGGTTGTCTGAATTGGACAGAGTTTTAGGTGGGGGCCTTGTCCCTGGTTCTGTTGTCTTACTAGGGGGCGATCCAGGTATAGGGAAAACTACGCTACTGTTGCAGAGCATGGTTGCAACTGCGGAGGATGGCCAACTTAAGTCTCTGTATGTGAGTGGAGAGGAGTCTGCTTCCCAATTGGCTATAAGGGCACGTAGGCTTGGGTTACCGTTATCTCAATTGAATGTCTTGACAGAGACCAACGTTGATATTGTTTTAGAAGAAGCTGCTAAGAACAGGCCTTTGGTGTTGGTTGTTGATTCAATACAAACCATGTACACAGAGGATTTGCAATCCACTCCCGGCAGCGTCGCCCAGGTTAGAGAATGCGCTGGCCGGTTGGTTGGATTTGCGAAAAGCACAGGAATAGCAATATACCTAGTTGGCCATGTTACAAAAGACGGTGCTATTGCTGGTCCTCGGGTTTTAGAACATATGGTCGATGTCACCTTATATTTCGAAGGTGATCCTGACGGGCTTTATAGAATGATACGGGCGATCAAAAATCGCTTTGGTGCAGTAAACGAGCTTGGGGTTTTTGCAATGACCGATCAAGGTCTTCGTGAAGTAGCCAATCCTAGCGCTATATTATTGTCACGTCATGAAAAGCCAGTTCCGGGCAGTGTAATTATGGTCACACGTGAGGGTACAAGACCAATGTTGGTTGAAGTGCAAGCGCTACTTAATGAAAGTCAGCTGATGAATCCACGTAGAGTTACGGTTGGCTTGGATCAAAATAGACTCAGTATGCTGTTAGCTGTCTTGAATAGACATTGTGGCGTGGTGACTGGATCTAGTGATGTTTTTGCTAATATAGTGGGAGGTATTCGCGTGGGGGAGACTGGAGCTGACCTCGCAATTGCTATGGCAGTGATGTCCAGCCTTGGAGATAAGGCGCTGCCTAGCGATATGATTACTTTTGGGGAAATTGGGTTGGCTGGGGAAATTAGACCAGTTAGTGGAGGTGCTGAACGTCTGAAGGAAGCAGCTAAGCATGGGTTTAAGTCTGCCATAATCCCTATTGGTAACGTGCCTAAGGTTTTACCGCAAGGCATGAGAGTCAAGGCAGTCTCTCGCCTTGGAGATGCCTTGAAAGTGATCTCAAGTACTGAAAAATGAGGGAGTAATACTTTGCTGGTTTGCAGGGATCCTATTTCACAGCTTGAGTTAGTGTCACTTCTTTCTTTAGAGTTAACCGAGCGCTTTTGACTGACCTTTCTCGAGTCTGCAATATTTCTACAGTGATTGATCCGGTACGAAAAGCAGTGCCTATGGTTGGAATATCTTCCAGCGTTTCTAGGATAAACCCGTTAAGTGTTTTTGGCCCATTTTCTGGGAGATCGAAGTGGTATGCTCTATTAATTTCCCTGATGTTTGCGCTACCATCAACCATAAACATTCCATTACCCAAGGGGACTACATCTTTTTCGTGTTTTTGGGGATCTGTTGTGAACTCTCCGATTATTTCTTCTAGGATGTCATCCAGAGTAACCAAACCCTCTATATCCCCGTACTCATCGACGACGAAGGCAATATGCTCCTTTTCCGTTTGGAAATTTAGTAGCTGTGAATAAAGGTCGGTTTGATTTGGAATAAAGTATGGTGGGGCCAACACACCTGTTAGCTGTTCTAGCGTGAAATTGGCTGAGCCTAAGTATTTAGTAGTCTTGCGAATATGGAGGATTCCATTTATGTCAGCGAGCGAACTTGAATAGCAAGGGAGATATGTGTGTCGGCTATTCATGATTTGTTCTTTAATATCTGACCACTCGTCCTCTAAATTAATACCATGCATTTCAGATCGAGGTATCATTATGTCTTCAACAGTCGCATTCTCAAGGTCTAAAATTCCAAATAGCATTTGTCTATGGCGATGAGGTATGACTCCCCCAGTCTCTTTTACAATTGTCCGAAGTTCTTCTCTGCTTAGGGGGTCTTCTGAGCGCTTTATGTTTGTTAGCCCAAAAATTGCGAGGATTCCGTTTGAGATCTTATTCAGGACCCAAACTAGAGGATAGAAGATAAACATTAATATTCTCAGTAGCACTGATGACGGAAAGGCAACGCGTTCAGGGTAAACCGCCGCTACTGTTTTTGGTATCACCTCGGCGAACACCAGAATAACAGCTGTGAGCATTAAGGATGAGACTAGAAGTCCACGCATTCCAAGATATCTTTCCGCAAGAATCGTTACAATCATCGCAGCTAGTATGTTCACAAAATTGTTGCCAAGTAGAATTAGTCCGATCAGCCTATCGGGTCTAGCTAAAAGCATTTGAACTCTTTGAGCCCCTTTATATTTTCTATCAGAAAGATGCTTTAGCCGATAGCGATTTAGAGACATCATAGCGGTCTCCGAGCTTGAGAAATATGCCGAGGCAACTATGAGACATACTAGAATTATAGTGAGTGTTAAACTAGATAATTCAATCATTATGTAAGGGACATTAAATAATAAGCTCTAAAACAAACTTAGAACCGAAAAAACCTACAGCTAACACAGTAAAGCCAGAAACCACATAGCCGATTGCCCTTTCGCCCTGCCAGTTCTTTAAATACCTCCCTACTAATAAAATGGCGAAGATAACCCATGCAAGGACTGAGAAAAATATTTTATGCGCCAAATGTTGCTCTATCATGTTTTCTACATGTACTGCTCCAACAGCAAGCCCAGCGCTGAGTAGAACGAAAGCTATGCTTGTAATTTGAAATAATGTTTTCTCCATTTCTGGTAGCGGAGGGAAAAAAGTCAAAATTGTGCGATGCGCTTTTATGCGTCGGCGAGCGATCCAAAGATATAGAGCTTGCAGCGCGGCAATAGCCAGCAAGCTATACGCGACTAGTGATATGCCAATGTGTAATGTCATGTCACCAGAGCGTGGGATGAAGTTTCTATCCCCTAAAAATAATGGTAATGTGAGCATGACACAAGATACCGGTAGCAACACTATGGTTAGGTTGGCAACCGGCTTAATGAACATAATAAAAGCTGCAAGCAGTATTATTAGCCAGCCAACAAGAGATGCAACGTTGAAAACCCCTAGGTTTGTTCCCACTTCGTTGAACATTCCTAGAAACAGGCATGCTCCGTGAGAGACGAGGGTAAGGCAAAGTAATATGAAAGCTGAATGGTCCACTGATCGCGTTGAATTTAAATTCTGAGACACTAAGAATTTGTAAAGCGTGGCAAGATATAACATCACCGCGGTCACGGTTATTATATTAATAAGCATAAGATATGTTGTTGGCTCATTTGATCTGGGATAATGACATAATTACGCTGTTTAATGAAGTATCTCGTCACTCGACTATTAAGACTATGGATTAGGGCATAAAAAAAATGGGATTTGAATCGTTAACTGGCCGTTTTTCTTCTATTGTGCGAAATTTGCAAGGAAGAGGACGGCTAACACCTGAGAACATTGCAGGCTCTTTAAGAGATATTCGTAGAGCGTTGTTAGAGGCAGATGTTGGTCTGGATGTGGTAAAAGAGTTTATAGACACGCTGTCTAAAACTGCTGAGGGGGCAGCTGTTACCGGTTCTTTAACCCCTGGACAGACATTGATCAAGATTGTGCGGGATCAACTCACCGAGCTTATGGGGACAGAGAGCAGTAGCCTTAACCTGTCCTCGCAAGCCCCTGTGGTGATTCTCGTGGTAGGCCTTCAAGGAGCGGGGAAGACAACTACAGTAGCTAAACTTGCTAAATGGCTGATTGAGAAACAAAAAAAGAAGGTAGGTGTAGTTAGTTGTGATACTTACCGGCCTGCAGCAAGCGAGCAGTTACGCATTTTGTCTTCGCAGGTTGCTGCGAACTACTATCCCTCGACCCGCGGGGAACTCCCTATTGATATCGGACGTCGTGGCTACGACGTTTCACGCAGGGCGTATGACGATGTGCTAATTGTCGATACTGCGGGTCGCCTTACGATTGATGCCTTGATGATGCAGGAAATATCTGGATTGCATGAGGCTTTGTCGCCACATGAAACCTTGTTCATTGTCGATAGCATGATGGGACAGGATGCGGTGATGACCGCTAAGTCATTTGATGACGCTTTACCATTAACTGGGATTATTTTAACTAAAATGGATGGAGACTCTCGCGGCGGCGCGGCTTTGTCTGTGAGGAAAGTTACTGGAAAGCCGATCAAATTCCTTGGTTCTGGAGAAAAAATGGACGGTCTGGAAAGCTTTCATCCTGACCGGATAGCCTCTCGTATCCTTGGAATGGGTGATGTGTTGTCTTTGATTGAGGAAGCTGAAGAGAAAGTCGATATAGAGAAGGCAGCTGTAGTTGCCAAAAAAATAAAATCAGGAACGGGGTTTGATTTGCAGGATTTTCGTGATCAACTTCACCAGATGAATAAAATGGGTGGAATGAAAGCATTGTTGGGAAAGTTGCCTGGTACGGGTAACGTAAATGGTGCGGTACAGGATCAAGTGAACGATAGAGCAATGATGAAGCTTGGTGCAATTATTGATTCCATGACAGTGAAAGAACGGCAGTTTCCAGCGCTGATTAAAGGTTCTAGAAAAAAGCGGATAGCGGTCGGATCAGGGACATTAATTCCTGATGTGAATAAGTTGCTCAAACAATTTGATCAGATGCAGAAGATGATGAAGAAAATGTCCAAAAAGGGAGGTATGAAAAACTTAATGAGAGGTATGGGCGGGCAACTTCCACCAAATTTCCCACGTTCATAGCCCTTTATCTAGAGACTTTTTCTTGTCCTTGAACCAGCAGAATCAAGTGACATATAGTAATCAATGAAAATGAAAGTAGAGACCATTCTGCAATAGAGAAGCCTAGAAAGATCCATTGCGTTTCTGCGCAATCCCCAGTGCCCCTTAGCACTGTTTTCATGGCATCAAATAGAGGGTACGCGGCTAGGAGATATCCCAAGCCTGGTCCGCATTCAGGGACTCTATCATCAGTAAGGTGCTGCAGCCAAACTTGACGGGCAGCTAGAGCACATCCAATTCCAGCAAGACTAAACGATATGCCTGAAACCAGCCGCCTCGCTGCCCGAGATGTGCTGTAGAAAATATAAAATATGTATATTAAACATATACTTATGTAGCATAACCGCTGAAGGATGCATAAGGGACATGGATTAAGGCGATGGTGGAATTCAAGGTAGTATCCGAATAAAAGTAAAGTCACACATAAGGCAGCAACCCCCGCTGCAGCATGTTTTGTGAATAGATTCCGTAAAGGCATTAGAGTCCTCTCCTTAAATCAGATGACGGTTAAAGTCGTCTAAATAAGAAAGTATTCTAGATTCTAGCCAGTAACCTAACCTTCCATTTTTTGCCTGTGATATGAACCCAATATGCCCACCGCTGTTAGATAGTTCCATTGTCGTATCCGATCCGAGCTCATGCGCTGCAGGGATAGCGGAAACCGGCAGGAAAGGGTCATCTTTAGAATGCAGTATTAGAGTGGTGATTTGGTTCTTTTTTAAATACTGACGGCAGCTACATTTGTTGTAATATTCCTCTGCGCTATCAAAACCATGTATAGGACCGGTAATTAAGTCGTCAAAGTCCCTAAACGAAGTTAAGGTGTTTAAAACTTTATCGGATAGCCGGCTACATTGGCCTACAAACTTTTGCCTGTATTTTTTTTTCATAGCGTTAACTATATTATGTTGGTAGATCTTCGAGAAACCGGTATTTAGGTGATCGGCACTTGAGGCTAAGTCGAAAGGAGGTGAGACAGCAATAGCCGTATTGACGATATCATCCCTGTTCGATTCTCCTAACCATTTGAGCATAACGTTAGCACCTAAAGAGAATCCTACAATGGCTAAAAGGTTGCGCCCTAAACGTTGCCGAAGTAAAGCAGCTACGTAAGAGAGATCCTCGGTCTCTCCTGCATGGTAACTCCTAGCTAGCCTATTCGGTGTCGTGCTGCACCCTCGAAATTGTAATAGGACAGATTGGTAGCCTTTCTGATCCAGTGCTTTCATTAAGCCTTGAATATAGTTTGAGTCGATGTCACCCTCAAGACCGTGAAGTAAAAGTATCAGACCCCTGTGGTTGTGGGGTGACCATTCTAGATCTAAAAAGTCACCATCAGGGAGATCGATACGTTCGCTATGTGAGTTGAATTTTGGTATTCGACGAATTTTCGCAGCCCAAATTGTTTGCAGGTGCGGATTTTTTAAGATAGTGGCAGGTTGAAACAGACTAGTGTATATGTTCTTCGTAGGTTGAGAGCGCATTTGTACTCTCGATTTTTTAAGCGTGCAGGGGTGTTATTTTTAACACCGCTTCAGGTATGGTTGGCAGCAGAATGTGGCTGACTCCAAGGTTTAGGACTGCGAGAAGTTGGTGAGTGTTCTTGCTGTTTGTTACAGATCTTAAAACGACACCTACGGGCACATTAGATTTATCAAACAACCGAGTTGCCGGTGGAATTTCATGACTGCTGAAAACGTCAATTTTGACGAGATGTCGTTTAACTTTTCCGCGGTATTTCACGCGAGCAATAATTTCTTGGCCTGGGTAGCAGCCTTTGCTGAAACTAAGACCATTTAGTTTCTCTAGGCCTATCTCTTGAGGCAGGAATGTGTCGGTTAATTCATCTGGTAAATAGGGTATCCCACTCATTATGGCATGAAGCTCTAGAACTGCTTCGCTGATTTCACGTGCTGATATTTCATTCCAAAGATCAGTGGCTTTTGCTTTTGAAATTACCCACCAGCACAGAGTGTCTTGTTGCCCTAAAGTTGCGAGAGAGGGAGCAGTGACATTAGAGTTAAAGGTCAGAAATAAAACGTAGTCTGCGGATATATTAATGATTTTTACGTCAGACCTGAGCACAAACATTTTCAGTCTTTTGAGCATCCTGGTCGTCTGTTCTTTAGGAATAAGGAGAAAAAATAAATTCTCGCCTCTTATTACGTGGACAAGGTTTTGTACTCGTCCGTTAGGTGTGCACCAAGCCATCAAAAGGGAGTGCTCTGGCTCAAGGGCATTACAATCACCAGTCAATTGTCCCTGCAAAAACTGTGGTGCATCTGTACCAGAGACTTTTATGATTGAGTAATTCTGTCGTTTTATTTTACAAGGAAGTTCGTTGATCGATTGTAGCTCTTCGACGACAGAACAGTCTAATACTTGATCTTTTGGATGTTTATCATTCATAGTTTTACTAGAATTTTTTCAACTATGTTCTTAAACCGCACGTCCTGAGGGATTGACCTTCTTGTCAACCAACTGTACAAATCCATATCTGAACAGTCGAGAAATAATTCAAATGCACTGATATTTTCAGGACAAGATGTAGTGTCTTCTAGCTCTAGGAAATTGCCCAGCATTACATCTAGCTCGCGCATTCCCCGTCTGCAGCGCCAACGTAATTTATTGATCGGATAAGGCTTCACTATTTCAGCTTCCTCGAGCCACCATCATTTTTTTGATTTCTGATATCGCTTTCGCTGGATTTAATCCTTTAGGGCAAGTATTTGTACAATTCATTATTGTATGGCATCTAAATAGCTTGAATGGACCTTCTAACGCATCTAAGCGCTCGTTGGTCGCGTCATCTCTGCTGTCTACCAACCAACGATAAGATTGTAATAATGTGGCTGGACCGAGGTATATATCACTGTTCCACCAATAGCTAGGGCAGCTAGTTGAGCAACACGCGCAAAGTATGCACTCGTAAAGGCCATCGATTTTCTCCCTTTCTTCCTTACTCTGAAGTCTTTCTTTCTGTTTTGGGGCATCGACTTTAGATTGGAGCCAAGGTTTTACAGAAGCATATTGTTTGTAGAAATTATTAAGATCCGGCACCAGATCTTTACGCACTTGCATATGAGGTAAAGGATAGATGCTTACACCTTTTTTTACTGATTTTATAGATTTGGTGCACGCTAACGTATTTGTCCCATCTATATTCATTGCACAGGATCCACATATTCCTTCTCTGCAAGATCGCCGGAAAGTGAGGGAAGGATCTATTTCGTTTTTGATGTAAATTATCGCGTCGAGGACCATCGGGCCGCATTTATCTAGGTCGATCGTGTAGGAGTCCATTCGGGGGGTCTTTCCACTATCTGGGTCCCATCGGTAAACCTTAAATGTCTTGGCATCCTTCGTGTCACCAGATGCATCAATTGTGTTCCCTTTAGCAACCCGTGAACTTTTTGGAAGTCTAAATTTAGCCATGATTGTTCAACCGTTTTAAACCTAATAAACTCGTTTCTTGGGTGGGACGACTTCTACATCATCCGTTAATGTATACATGTGAACTGGTCTATAGTCGAATTCTACTTCGCCACCAGAATCTAACCAAGTAAGCGTGTGTTTCATCCAATTTTCATCATCACGATCAGGGAAGTCCTCTCTAGCGTGAGCTCCTCTACTTTCTTTTCGATTGGCGGCCGCTTTGATGCTTGTCATCGCGCTTCCTAGTAAGTTTTCAAGTTCTAAGGTCTCTACCAAATCGGTATTCCAAATCATTGACCGATCGACAACTTTGACGTGTTTAAAGGATTCCCATATTTCCTCGAGTTTCTTTATTCCTTCCTTCATTAAGTCGCCAGTTCTGAATACTGCAGCATGTTTTTGCATTGTTTTTTGCATTTCAAGACGAATTTTTGCCGTAGGCTCGGACCCATCTGCATACCGCAAGGCATCGAAATGGGATAAGACGCGGTCTGTAGCCTCGTTATCAAGAGGGGCGTGCTTCTCTCCAGGTTTTATGGTTTTAGCACAGTGCTTAGCGGCGGCTCTGCCAAAGACTACTAAGTCAAGTAATGAGTTCGAGCCCAAGCGATTTGCTCCGTGGACCGATACACAAGCTGCCTCTCCTATAGACATTAGACCTGGGACCACGCTGTTAGGATTTCCATCTTTATAGGTTACTACTTCACCATGGATGTTAGTAGGAACTCCCCCCATGTTGTAGTGGACTGTTGGTAGAACGGGTATAGGTTCTCTCGTTACATCGACACCAGCGAAAATTTCAGCTGACTCTGCTATGCCCGGAAGTCTCTCGTTGATAACATCTGCACCTAGGTGTTCAAGGTGAAGGAATATGTGATCGCTTTCGGCACCTACACCTCTTCCTTCAGTTATTTCTATAGTCATGGAGCGAGATACGACATCTCTCGACGCAAGATCCTTTGCATTAGGTGCATAACGCTCCATGAATCGTTCGCCATTTGCATTCGTGAGATAACCACCCTCACCTCGGACTCCTTCTGTAATCAGGCAACCAGCGCCGTAAATCCCAGTTGGGTGAAACTGGGTAAACTCCATGTCCTGAAGTGGTAATCCAGCTCTTAAGATCATGCCGTTGCCGTCTCCAGTGCAGGTGTGAGCAGAGGTGCATGAAAAATAGGATCTGCCGTAGCCTCCAGTCGCTAGGATTACTGAATGAGCACGGAAAAGGTGCATGGTGCCATCTTCTAAGTTCCACGCGATTACCCCTCGGCAGACTCCATCTTTGTCCATGACGAGATCGACCGCAAAGTATTCGATAAGAAACTCAGCATTGTGCTTGAGGGATTGCTGGTAAAGAGTGTGTAAAATCGCATGACCTGTCCGATCAGCCGCCGCGCAAGTCCTTTGCGCCGTTCCTTCGCCATAGTTGGTTGTCATTCCGCCAAAAGGTCGTTGGTAAATCTCTCCGGATTCTGTTCGAGAAAACGGTACGCCATAGTGCTCTAGCTCTATGACCGCAGGAATAGCTTCTCTGCACATGTACTCTATCGCATCTTGGTCTCCTAGCCAGTCTGACCCTTTAATAGTGTCGTACATATGCCAGCGCCAGTCGTCCTCTCCCATATTTCCCAACGCTGCGCTCATACCGCCTTGAGCGGCAACAGTATGGCTTCTTGTAGGAAAAACTTTAGTGATACACGCCGTGGACAGACCTTTTTCTGCCATGCCAAAAGTTGCGCGTAGTCCTGCCCCTCCGGCTCCTACAACAATGACGTCATGCTGGTGTTCTATAAATTGGTATTCGGAAGGCATAATTTTTCTCTTTAAGGGATTATGAACGAAATTACTGCAATAGCTGAAACGCTCGCCAACCCTCCAAGGATCATGCTTGCGTTAATAAAAAACAAAATAAGTCTTAATGTAGATGTGTCATGAACGTAGTCTTCAGCGATCACTTGTAGACCTAGTCTCGCGTGATAGAAGACTGTAACCATGAAAGATAGGAGTAATATAGTAACTGGAATGCTTTTTATCCACTCTACGGCGGCAGTGTGATCGTCGTTCATATGTGCCAAAACTGATATTACAAACCAAATAGATAGCGGGATCAGGCATATAGCTGTGGCTCTTTGCCACCACCAATGATGGGTCCCAGTATTTGCAGTATCCGGCCACCCTAATTTACTCATACTATACCCCCCTGTAATGCGTAAGCCCATGTAGAGATGCTCAATAAGATGGAGAAGATGACTACACCGTAGCCTGTCTTGTAGGCGGTTGGGAGATCAAGTCCCCAACCAGTATCCCAAAGCAGATGTCTGACGCCGTTGAGTAGATGGTAGTAGAACGCACCTGTCCATCCAAACAGAATGATTTTCGCAGGTAGTGAGCCTAAGATAGCCTGAGCCGCAGAATAAGTCTCTGATCCGAATGCCGTGGCTATCAGCCAGTAAAGCATAATTGCTGTGCCGGCCACACTAAGTACCACGCCAGTAGCCCTGTGAGTAATCGACAGAACTGATGTCAATTGAGGCCTATAGACTTGCAGATGAGGCGATAGCGGGGTCTTATCCATAGTTAGTTAACCTTCCTAGAAATTATTTTATGGTTTGATAGATTTAAAGGGATTAGAAATCTATGCAGCGACCATTTTTTTCCCAATCACCATAGCGAGTTGGCTCTAAACCTTTTGGACCTCCGGTTTCGATCGCGATGACCTTATCCACTGATTTTTTCCGTTTTTTTTTGCTAGGAATTCGTTCAGAAATTTCCCCATCATCCATGGCCATAGTTCTCCGATGTTCTTTCAAATCGTATTACTTTAATTGTACCTTCGCATTTGATATTTGTCATGGCTATAAAAGCTAAATTTCTAACCCCAAGTTTTTGATTTCCAAGCCAACCAGAGCTTCCGTATGGGGAGCAGCTCTAGTCTGTTCTCTAGCACGTGGCAATTTGTTTTTAATGTCAAATCTAGAACTTGTAGGTTTATTTCCGCTTGAGTGGTGAAAAACCTGCTCCGTTTTTTTAAATTTCGGCTTAGTTGAGATAATGTGAAAATCAAGTCGTTTTTCACTATAACTACCTGGCTCTTTAGGAATGTCTCAAGGTCTGAAGATGATTGGGCGCTACGAATACTTTGCGCGGTCAATCCACAGGCTCTCATGTCAGGCTCGCAAAAATATAAGGTTGAGGAGTTCCGGTGCTCTCGAAGCCCAAGTAGGGCATTAGAGCGTTCAATAGAGGATGCTAGGTTCAATATTAAATTAAGATCGCCACTAGAGTGTATTTCAAAAAACTGAGCCATGAAGTTTATCAAGTCACCATTGAGATAGCGCAAATGGTCAGTTACTGCGTCTTGGTCACAAAAAGTCTTTGGGACTGTGTCTTCAAAGATTCTGGCAGTCAGGTCTAGTAAAACATCCATTAGATTAATTCTAGGCTGTTCAGTTAAGCCGATCGCTTTGGTTAGTGGATGCCGACTCAGGCACTCCTTGGTACGTCTAAACTCTTCCATCCACCAGGCTAACTTAGCGCGAGCGACGTCAGGTTCAGTGCAGGTCTCCGGGATGTGCCCGATCTCCCTCCGAAGTAATTCGATTAAGCACGTTTGATTACGTATCTCTTTGCCTAGGTAGAGACTTGCGTAATAGAGATCACTGCCCTTTCTAACATGAAAATGTATTTCGTCAGCCATAGCACTACCCACCTTGTTAGCGCTCCAAGCCTATTAAAAGATCGAGAGGAGAGTAGATACTTTCATGTGCTTGCCATAGAGAAGGCTTGTCTTTCGGGTCTATATATCCATAGAGAGCAATTATTGCTTTCATCCCCGCTGAACTAGCAGCAATAACGTCCCGCTCGTCATCCCCAATGTATATGCATTCAGACGGTCCTGCCTGCATGATACGCATCGCTTCATAAAGCGGCTCAGGATGGGGTTTACAGTAGGGTGTAGTATCTCCTGAAACGATGCACGCAGCTCTTTGCGAAAGTTTTAGTTTTGCTAAAAGAAGGTTAGTTAGTGCAGCAAATTTATTCGTTACAATTCCCCAAACTCTTCCGGTCGACTCGATTGATTTCAGAACCTCCTCCATGCCTGGAAAAAGAGTAGTGGAGCTTCCAATATTGTTTTTATACAGTTCTATGAATTCTTGTCGGAGTGCTTCTATCTCATGGGCGGCGCTAACATGCGGGAATGCTAACTCGATAATCTTTTGACTGCCTTTTGAGACTTGATTGCGGACGGTGTTATACGGGAGTGCAGAAAAACCATGGCCTTTGCGCAAGTGATTAATGCTGTCCGCGAATTCTGGTGCTGTGTCTAGCAATGTTCCATCTAGGTCCAAAAGTATGACTCGCGGTAGAAGATCCATCAGAACTAGCTTTTTTCTTTTGTAAAAGTAGCTAAGTAGTTGACTATAGGAAGCCCTCCGATCCTCGTTGAGCGAGTTAGCGGGTTGTAATAAAGGCCGCTGACATCTTGGAGTTTTAAACTCGAGCTTCTCGCCCATTTTGCTATTTCAGAAGGCTTTAGGAAGCGGGAATAGTCATGCGTTCCTATAGGGAGAAGCTTGAGGATGTATTCTGCGGCAAGAATCCCTAGTGCATAAGAGGCAGGGTTTCTATTCAGTGTTGAGATGACTAAGGTTCCCCCAGGCTTCAACAGTTTCGCACAGTCGCCAATCAGTGCTTCTGGATCTGGGACATGTTCTATTAGTTCGAGACAGGTTACCAGATCGAAGGTTTCTTCATGGGCAGCTGCAGTGACATTAGATAGTTCGACTCTGTAGTCTATATTTTGTCCACTGTCGAGAGCATGTTGTTTCGCGATGTTGATTAGATTTTCCGCAGCGTCGATTCCGCTAGCGTGAGCTCCTTGACTCGCTAGCCCTTCTGTCAGGATGCCCCCACCACACCCTACATCACAGGCTACGCAGCCCTTTAGTTCCGTAAATTCTTTGATATATTCGATTCTTCGAGGGTTAATGTCGTGCAGCGATTTTAGTGGTCCTTCGGGGTCCCACCAGCTGTGATCTAGGTTGTTGAATTTTTCTTTTTCTTGTTCGTCAAGGTTAGTCATCGAATTTATATTACTAGCAGATTTTCCATTAAATTATGGTGGTAAATACGGTCGGGTCACCGACTGGGATTAAAATTTTACTATTCTTTTGAGAATTAATCTTTTATTTCAGTCCGGGAATGGGTTGTTGAACATTCCCCAAGTTACAATGTTAAACTGTACTTCAGTTAGAACTGTTACGGATATAAATATGCCTTTAAAAACGCTATACGATAAGATTTGGAATGGGCATCTAGTTTGCACCGCTGAAGACGGCAGTGCACTAATTTACATTGATCGGCATCTGACCCATGAAGTTACTTCTCCTCAAGCCTTTGAGGGGCTGGAGCTGGCGGGCCGACCTCTATGGCGTGTTCTTTCACACAAAGCTGTGTCTGATCATAATGTCCCTACTCTTGATGTCACCAATATTACTGATCCAATTGCTCAATTACAGCTAGACACACTATCAAAAAATTGTAAACATCACGGTATTCTTCACTATGACATCGGGGCGCCTCAACAAGGCATTGTGCATGTGACCGGTCCGGAGCAAGGTTGGTGTCTGCCTGGAATGACGATTGTTTGCGGGGATTCCCATACGTCAACCAACGGTGCTTTAGCGGCTTTGGCTTTTGGAATTGGAACTTCTGAAGTTGAACATGTGATGGCGACTCAGTGTTTGCGCCTCCGTAAGGCAAAAAATATGCGCATCACAGTGAACAATGAACTTTGTAGCGGGGTCTCAGCGAAGGACCTAATCCTACATATCATTGGTCTATTAGGCACTGCTGGCGCGACGGGGTATACAATAGAGTATGCAGGCACAGCCATTAGAAGCCTTAGTATGGAAAGCCGGATGACCATTTGTAACATGTCAATAGAAGCGGGGGCCCGGGCTGGGCTGGTCGCGTTCGACAACACGACTATGGAGTATGTGAAAGGACGTCCATTTGCTCCGGTAGGGAAGCAATGGCAGGATGCCTTAATGGCATGGGATAAACTGCACTCTGATGAAGGAGTTTTTTTCGACATAGAATTGGATGTTGATGCGAAAGATGTGGAGCCTCAGGTTTCATGGGGCACTTCTCCGGAGATGGTGGCGTCAATTAACGGCAGTGTGCCTGATCCCGCGCACGTTGGCGATAGCATGAAACGGATAGGCATGGAAAATGCGCTATCTTATATGGATTTGATTCCAGGCACTCCCATTATAGGAATTAAGGTCGATAAAGTGTTTATTGGCTCATGCACGAACTCAAGGATCGAAGATCTTCGGATTGCCGCAGCAGTCGCTGAAGGACGCAAGCGTGCTCCAAATGTTAAGGCTGTATTGGTTGTGCCTGGCTCGGGTCTGGTCAAAGCTCAGGCTGAGAAAGAGGGGCTGGACGTGATTTTCAAGGAAGCGGGATTTGAGTGGCGTGAGCCTGGTTGCTCTATGTGTCTTGGGATGAATGCTGATCAGCTAGATCAAGGTGAGCGGTGCGCCAGCACATCGAATCGAAATTTTGAAGGTCGACAAGGTCGAGGTGGACGGACACACTTGGTTAGTCCAGCTATGGCTTCCGCAGCTGGCATTTTCGGTCATTTTGTTGATGTTAGAGGTCTATAAACAATGGAAAAATTTACTCAGGTCAAACGTATCGTCGTACCTATTGACAGGCCTAACGTTGACACTGATGCAATTATTCCGAAGCAGTTTTTAAAGTCTATCAAGAGAACCGGATTTGGGCCGAATTTATTTGATGAGTGGCGCTACCTCGATGCCGGTCTCCCAGGAGTGGATAACTCAGATAGGCCTTTAAATGAGGAATTCTCTTTAAATAAGCCTCGGTATGCCGATGCAGGAGTTTTGCTAGCTAGAGAGAATTTTGGTTGTGGTTCGTCTCGGGAGCATGCTCCTTGGGCCTTATATGACTATGGGATTCGCGCTATTATTGCGCCTAGTTTCGCAGATATTTTTTTTAATAACGCCTGCAAAAATGGTTTATTGCCTATAGTGTTAGATTCTATGAAAGTAGACCAACTATTTCGAGACGTTGAAGCCAGCCCAGGTTATGAGTTGGAAGTCGATCTTGAAGCATATTTAATTACTACGCCTACCGGAAGCGAGTTGCCGTTCGATTTTGACGATGGGCTAAGACATCGACTGCTCAATGGTTTAGATGACATCGGAATTACTTTGCAAAACGAATCTGCTATTCGAGATTATGAAAGTCGTCGAATAAAAGAGTGTCCTTGGCTTTTTTCGTAGTCAACTAACCTTTAAAGACTTCCCATGGCTTCTGCCTGTACTCTTAACTTGAATTTTTGAATTTTACCTGTTGATGTCTTTGGCAAATCAGTAAAAATAACGGTTTTTGGGGATTTAAATTTGGCTATTTTTTCTTTGCAATAATTGATTATGTCCTCTTCGGTGGTTTTCTCGCCCGTGGTCTTAAGTGTCACGAAAGCACAAGGAGTTTCTCCCCATTTGTCATCGGGTCTTGCGACAACTGCCGCTTCTAAAATAGATGGATGCTTGTACAGCAACTCTTCTACTTCGATAGAAGAGATGTTTTCACCACCAGATATAATTATGTCTTTAGAACGATCTTTAATTTGAAGATAACCGTCGGGATGCATAACAGCTAGGTCTCCTGAGTGAAAATAACCGCCTCGTAGAGATTCTTCCGTCGCACTCGGATTCTTGAGGTAGCCTCGCATCACAACATTGCCTTTAAACATTATTTCGCCAATCGTTTCGCCATCCCGCGGAACCGGTATCATTGTTTCTGGATCCATGACATCAAGATCTTGTAGTACCGGATACCGCACTCCTTGACGTATTAATGTCTCCGCATACTCATCATCGTTAAGTGCTGCCCATTCGTCTTGGGGGGCGTTGAAGACTGCGGGACCATAAGTCTCGGTTAGGCCGTAAGTATGCGTTATGTGAAATCCCGCTTTTTCGGTCGCTTTCAGTACTGCTGCAGGAGGTGCAGCACCGGCGGTCATTACTTCTACTAAGTGAGGGAGTGGCTTTTTATCTTTAGGATCAGCATTGACGATAAAGTTCAAAACAATAGGTGCGCCACAAAAATGAGTTACCCCATGTTCTTCAATTGCATCATAAATGTTTTTTGCGGCAATCTTCCTTAGGCAAATGTTTGTTCCCGCCAATGCCGCTATAGTCCATGGGAAAGTCCAGCCACAGCAGTGAAACATTGGGAGAGTCCATAGATAGGTTGGGTGATGGGTCATATTCCATGCTGTAGAACAGCCGATAGCATTTAGGTAGGCCCCTCGGTGGTGATAAACAACGCCTTTGGGGTTTCCCGTAGTTCCTGATGTGTAGCATAACGCCATGGCCTGCCATTCATCTTTAGGCAGTGTCCATGGAGCCTCTGGATCACCGGTTTTTAGAAAATCTTCATATTCAATTTCGCCAATCTTATCGTGAGAAGAAGCTTCGTTATCGGAGATATCAATAACGTACGGCTTGTTTTTGCATTTGGTGAGCGCTTCTTTCACGACATCTGAAAATTCAGTGTCGGTGATGAGAATTCTTGCCTCTCCATGGTCAAGAATGAATGCGATAGCATCGCTATCCAATCTTATATTGATAGGGTTGATAACCGCTCCAGCCGCGGGTACGCCGAAAAGGCACTCGTAGAATGCTGGGATATTTGTTGCCAATACAGCGACTGCCTCTCCTGTTTTTATTCCGTAATGCGACAGCGCTGAGCTTAACTTTCGGCATCTAGAAAACGTTTCCTGCCAAGTATACTTAATAGCCCCATGCACAACCGCGGTGCGGCTTGGGTATACAGCGGCGGCTCTTTCAACCCAGCTAAGTGGAGAAAGAGGGGTGTAGTTCGCGGTATTTTTATCCAGATTTTGATTGTATGCATTTGCTAAATAAGTAGTCATAGGTATTTTCCCTGGGTGAACTTTAGCTGTCTCGATGAGTTAGTTATTGTTCCATCTTGGCGGACGCTTCTCTAGAAAAGCGGCTAGACCTTCTTGTCCGTCCGCTGAAAAAAGGTTGCAGACTAAGTCTTCGGACGTTTGTTTATAAGCATCGGGTATGTTTTTTTCGATTTGCTCATAGAAAGAACGTTTACCTAAACGTGACGTGAAGCTAGATTTTTCGGCTATTTTTTTTGCAAGTGCAAAAGTTTCACTGTCTAGCTGATCTTCGGCTACAACGGAGTTAATTAAACCGATCTTAGCGGCCTTTTCCGCAGAAATAAAATCTCCCGTGAGAAGCATCTCTAGCGCGTGTTTTTTTGATACTACACGACTTAAGGCAACTGCGGGAGTTGCACAATATAGTCCATTAGAAATTCCGTTGGTAGCAAACTGAGCATTTCTCGATGCAACGGCGAGATCGCAAGCAGCTACTAGCTGGCATCCAGCAGCTGTCGCTATTCCTTGTACTTGTGCTATCACAGGTTGAGGCATTGTGTTGATTTTTTGCATCATATTAGAACAGTTGGCTAGCAGCGTCGTAAAGTAATTTTCATTATTATTCGCGTACATGTCTTTGAGATCATGCCCAGTAGAAAATGCTTTTCCGCTTGACTTGATTATTACTACGTGGACATCTTCGCGCCGCGCAATATCGCTTAGATTATCCGTAATTATTTGGATAACAGATTCACTCAGTGTGTTGTACCTGTCCGGACGATTCAGTGTTAGTCTAGCGATTCGTTCATTTGTGTCTAACAGAACAGGCTGGTTATCCGCCAACTTTGACTCTTGTTTCAGCATAATATCGAACTCCTCTTTAAATTTATGTTCTGTTTATCTATTGTCAGTAAAACTTTTCTGTGGTGCAAGTTGTCTGGAAAAGGTTTCGGCCTGACCAACTATAGAAATTAGCGCTATTAGCGTTGGTATGATGGTGCTTATAATTGATTTATGAGTAATAAAGTATTTGAGTTACTAAATGTCAGCTCTTTAAAGCAGTTTATTCTGGTGAATGTTGTTTTTGCACTTACTGGCTCATTATCACTGCTAGTTGCCGGGGGCTTTATGGAAGTCATAGGTCTCAGCCGAGACGAGATAAGTATTTTCGCTTATTGGTTTATTCGGGTTGTTTTGGTATTTTTTTTCTATCAGTGCTTGTTACTGGCTGTATCCATACCGCTAGGCCAGTTTTTATATTTCAGTAATATGCAAAAGAGAATGCTGCGTCGCATGGGGATTAAAATATGAGAGCTAAGAGTCAGCGTTCTACGAACGAGCAACGGCAGCTAACGACTCAAATAGAGATAATCCAAGGTAATTGCCTTGAAGTTATGCATAAGCTCGCCCTAGAGCGAGGTGCATTCGTTGACCTGATGTTTTGCGACCCTCCTTACTTTCTTTCAAATGGAGGAGTGACCTGCCAGAACGGTAGAATGGCTAAAGTGCATAAAGGTGATTGGGATCGATCCCAAGGGTACGAGAAAAATCTTGAATTCAACATCAGCTGGCTGAAAGCATGTGAAAAATTGCTTAAGCCTGATGCCTCTATGATGGTATCAGGAACCTTCCATTCGATTTATTCGATTGGTTTTGCAATGCAATCTTTAGGCATGAAGTTGCTAAATAACATCACGTGGCAGAAACCTAATCCTCCTCCAAATCTTTCATGTCGGTATTTCACCCATAGTACTGAGACAATAATATGGGCAGCTAAGGACCTAAATGCTAAGCATAAGTTTAATTATGATCTAATGCGGGAACTGAATGGTGGAAAGCAAATGAAAGATGTCTGGTTAATGACTTCTCCTGGGAAAAACGAGAAAGAGTGTGGTAAGCATCCTACGCAAAAGCCACTGCAACTGATCGACCGGCTTATTCTCGCAGCGACTGATCCCAATGAGGTAGTTCTGGATCCCTTTAATGGTAGTGGGACAACTGGGGTCTCTTGTATTAATAATGGACGTAGTTACATAGGTATTGAGTTAGATCCAGCTTATGTCTCTTTAACCAAAAAGCGATTTATCGCGGCAAACAAATTGTTAAAAAAGAAGTGAAATGAAACGTATCCTTATTTACGCAGTACTGTTTTTTGTTGCGCTCGCATATTACTTCTCTTCTAAAGAAAAATTGGAAGAGATCGACACACGGTCACTTAAGACAATGCGTATGCAAAACGGCCTTGCGTTCGATCCTCGAGATGGGAAAGTATTGAGCGGTATTCTGGTTGAGCGGGATGATGATGGTAGGGTGCTTGCCAGAGTTTCTTATGTAGCGGGCTTACTAGATGGGGCGAGCGAGTACTTTTATAGAAATAAGAGGCTCAAAGCTAGAGTGCATTATGTAAAAGGAGTCCCTCAGGGGATATGGGAACATTTTGATAGGGACGGTATAAAGACAAAGAGTGTACGTTATGAAAAAGGGAGACTGGTTGGGGCACAACAAGACTAGTTAAAACTCTGGGGAGAAACGCTTTGAGCAATAATATGGAACATTCGGGAGGCTGCCTTTGTGGGATAGTTCGTTCTAAAGCGTATTTTGTTGGCGAGATTACAACGACCAATCATGAAGAGACTTTTTTCAGTCATAATCCTAAAGTGCCCGAAAATGAAAGGCTCAAGGGGCCGTGAGGCGACTAGCTTCGCGTATTATGATAAAGAGAACTCTCTTTGAAGATAATCAATTATGGTTGATGATCCATATAGCCATTCATCGCCACCTTCTTTATTCGCTATGCGTAGGCACGGGACTTTATGACGTTTGCCATGTTGAATAAGCTCGTCTTTATGCATTCCGGAGCGTTTAGCATCTCGCAACTCTATGTTAAGTCTATGTCGCCTCATATATCTTCGAACTTTCACACAGAAGGGACACGCTTGAAATTGGTAGAGGCTGAATTGGCTGCTTTTTTCGTCAATTTTTTTCTGAGACTCAGACGTTCTTTTGATGGGCTTTGGCCTAGTTAAGAAGTCGAGAGCTAAAATAACTCGTCCAAGAAACCATCGGATCAGTTTCATCATATTGATACCTTAACTTTGGGTTACTTAATTAAATCCAACATAGTTTACAACGTTGCTAACTTGTTCTCGCTCGCTTACGAGTGTGTTTTCTATCGCCGAGCTATCTTCATAGCCTAGACCCATCCCTGACACAATTACCTGATCGTTTGGGATGTTAAGGTGTTTGAAGATAGGATCTTGGAAGCTTATCCAGGCTGCCTGCGGGCACGTGTGCAGGCCTTCTCCTCTCGCGGCAAGCATTACGGTTTGCATGTATAGCCCAACGTCTGACCAGCTTCCTCGGCCCAAGTAGGCATCTGTTGTGAAAAACATGCCAATAGGCGCATCAAAAAAGCAATAATTTCTCCGAGCTTGTATTGCGGTGCGTTCACGGTCCCCTTTTTTTATGCCAACTAATCCATATAAGTCCCAGCCAATTTTTCTCCTTCGCGCAGTATGTATATCATTCCACTTGTTTGGATAGTAATCGTATTCTGCGTAGCTTTTAGCTTGTCCTTGATCAAAAAGTGTGCATACATCTCGGACTATCGCGTCTTTGACATCGCCTTTGCAAACATAGGTATGCCAGGGTTGAGTGTTCGTGCCGCTCGGGGAGCGCTGAGCCAGCGCTAGGATTCTCGAAATTTTTTCTTGCTCCACTTCTTCATTGGTGAACGCGCGGATGGAACGCCGCGATCGGATTGCTTCTTCTATATCCATGCCTTTGGACCTTTAGTCAGATGTCAATTTCTCTCGCTTATTGTAGCAGCTCTCTAGCCTTTTTGAACATCTGCACTTAAGCGATGCCTCCCTTATTGGAGTGGGCTTAGACAAGATTTTGTGTATCGCATCTGCAAGTGTTAAACACTTACACTAGCTTAATAAAAATCCACGATAGCCATTAGCAGCTACCTGTTCGCATTTTTCTCTATACGCAGGAGCTCCGCCCGCATAAAACAGGAAATTTTTCTTTTTCCCAGGAATATTTGTACCCATAAACCACGAATCAGTCTTAGTAAACAACATTCCATCCGTCAGTGCATTTGAATGCTCAGTCCATTCTCGCTCCGCTTTTTTCGTCGCTTCTATTTTTGTAAACCCATTTTTTACAAGATAATTGATGCAGTCGCTCACCCACTCAGCAACCACTTCCGCACAGCGTGTATAGTTGCAAAACAACGCACCGTTTACGAGAAACAGGTTAGGGAACCCTGCCGTTTGTAACGTAAGGTATGTCTGTGGGCCATTTGACCAAGCTTCTGATAGTGTTTTCCCATTTTCTCCTATTATGTTGATGCGGGCTAATTCCCCGGTTACTGCATCAAAGCCAGTAGCATAAATTATCACGTTTAAATCATAATTAGCTTTTGAGGTTCTAACTCCGGTTGGCGTTATTTCAGTAATTGGAAAGCTTTTAACATCGACGAGCTCAACATTTTTTTGATTGTAAACTTCGTAATAATTGGTCTCTAAAGGAATTCTTTTTGAACCGAAAGGGTGATCTCTGGGGAGCAACAATTCTGCAATCTTTGGGTCATCTACACGCGAGCTTATTTTTTTGCGGACAAACTCTCCGTATTCTTCATTAGCAGCCTCGTCAGTCATAATGTCATGGAAGCAACCAAACCATTTAGTAAAACCTGGTTGTTCCCAGATTTTCTCATAGAAAGCTAATCTCTCTTCCTTGGTGACATCAAAGGTTCTTCTTGGGTCAAAGTCTTGCATGAACCCAGCAAACGTCTTTTTGCATTGGTTGAATACCTCCTGGTAGTTAGCCTTGATTTCTGCTTGGTCTTCTTTTGATATCTTCGAATTCCTTAGCGGGCAGCAATAGTTAGGCTCTCGCTGAAATACGGTAAGGTGTCCAACGTCTTGGGCGATCATGGGAATTAGCTGAACAGCGGACGCACCAGCACCAATTACTCCGACTCTTTTTCCGCGCAGATCAATCTTGTCTTTTGGCCACCGAGCTGTGTGGAAGGAGGTGCCTTTAAAGCGGTCAATGCCCGGTATGGGAGGCATGTTAGGGGCTGAGAGGATCCCCACTGCCGTAATGAGGAATTGTGCCGTTTTAGTAAGTCCATTTTCCGTTTTTACAGTCCATGTGTTTGCTTTTGAATCATAAGTCGCAGACTTTATTCGTGCATTGAACTCGATGTGTTCTTTTAATTTAAATTTTTCGGCGACGAAGTTTAAGTAGCGTTCGTTATCAGGTTGTGGAGAGAAATGTTCGTTCCATTCCCACTCGTCGAGTAGTTCATCGGAAAAGCTATACTGATATGCGTAACTCTCAGAGTCAAAACGAGCTCCCGGATACCTGTTCCAATACCAAGTTCCTCCGACACCTGAACCGGCTTCGAGGATACACGCATTTAGACCTTGCAGCCGGAGGCGATATAAATTGTAAAGTCCGCTAACGCCTGCTCCGATAACAATTGCATCTGCAATTTCGCTTCCCATTTTTTTGTTCATTATTTCTCTCCCGAAAGTGAATTTAGTACCCTAAATTTTTAGCGGCGCGTTCCAGTACTACCGTAACTGACCAAGCCGTGCGCGCCAGTCTAATGTCATCGCTTAGACCCGAAGCGTATAGTCCGGAAGCACTCATCCAAAATGCGACCGAACGCATGGCATATAAGGCATCGTAATACCGACAAATTTTTTCATCGATGGACCAGCCTGTTATCGATTCATAGGTCTCAAAAAAAATGTCACGTTCAACAATATTTGAAAGCAGGTTAGTGCCTTCTCGGTTAAGATCAGTCAGCACGTAGGCAACATCGTACATAGGGTCGCCCAGTGTTTGTAGTTCCCAGTCGAGAATGGCGGAGACTTTATCTTCATCAATAAGAATGTTTCCCGTGCGATAAGCACCATGCACTAATGTTACTCGCTGGCTAATTGGAGCATTCTCTTCCAACCAACAAATCAGATCTGTAAGAATAGGTTCTGGTTGATGGTCACTAACGTCAATGAGAGATTTCCATTTATTTATCTCGGCTAGCGCAAAGCCCCGATCGGGCGACGGGATACCCAGGAACTCTAACCCCGATTTTTCCCAATCTAACGTGTGGAGTATTGCAAGCGTTTTAGAGAAATCCACAGGCAATACTCCTCGTCTTGCTGCTTTCTCATAGAAATCTCGCCCATTTTTCCCCCATGGACTTGGGCAGACTCCAGATACTTTTTCCATTACTAGAAAAGGGGCGCCTAGAATGTTTGTATCTGACTCGTACCAGTAAACTTTTGGAGTAAGCAGTTCCGTTTTTTCGAGACATTGGAGAACCTTAAATTGAGTTTCAAGGTTTGATAAGTTGCGTAATAAAGTATTGCCCGGATCGCGCCTGAGGCATAGAGGTAAAGTACACTCATCGCCGTTAACTGTAGTGACTAGATCGAATAGCCATGTTTCGTGTGACCACCCGACGGTGATACGTTCGATATTAGACAGTCGATGGCCTTTTTCGTGAGGAATTTTCGTACGTAAGTACTCTAAAATCTGTTGTTCCGTAACTTTGGTTTCCATTACTTGGCGAACTCCATGCGAAAATCGATATCAGCGCGCATCGTGGTGCGCGCCCGTTCTTTTATTTGATTAACTAACTCTTCCCCTAGGGTTTCCTTTGACATATATAATTGCTTGATAAACACATTCAACCCTGATCTCGATTGATTTCTAGAGAAAATTTCGAGCCCGTTTTGAATTTCAATAGAGAGAACCTTAGAATATTTTTCATCATTTAGAATGAGTGAGACTTCTTCCACTAAAGATCGGTATGCCGAGGCCATTTGAAGTTCGTGTTTTTTTTCTAGCTCTATCTGTAGGGCAATTTTTTCCAATACTACCGCTGCCATATAGGCTTGAGTTTTTGCATATTCATCTTGCGTACTAGGTGCGATAACGGTTTTGCAGGTCTTGCTAATTCTCCTCAAAGTGTCTTTAAGTTGCATAAAACGTACTCTTAGTCATTATAGGATTGAGGACCTAGTGAGCGTGCGATTTCTCTTAGGTGAAATTTCTGTATTTTACCGCTTGCGGTCCTTGGAAAAGCGGCGATAACTTCAAGCCTCTCTGGCAGATATTGAGTAGTAATGTCGCAAGATCTCAAGTAATCGATAAGTTCTTTGAACGAGAATGTCTTCCCTTCAGCAAAGCTTATGAAGGCACAGCTCCTTTCGCCGAGTCGCTCATCGGGCATGCCTACAATTGCCACATCCGCGATCGCTTCGTGTCGGTAAAGTAGCTGCTCGACCTCCACTACAGGAATATTTTCTCCGCCACGGATAATGATGTCTTTTGATCTCCCTGTTATTCGTATATAGCCGTCCTGATCCATTGATGCATTGTCGCCGGTTTCCAACCAAAAAGAATCGTCTACTCCATAATCTGCCGGTCTTTTGAGGTATCCGACGAAGCTCGTGACACATCGTGCTTGTAGTCGACCTTCTTGGCCGCAGGGCTTTATGTCGCCAGAGGAATCAACCACACGAACCTCTTGAAGTGGCAGCGCGCGCCCATCTGTCCCAATGACTTTTTCGTCAGGGTCACCTGGATAGGTGGCCGTTGCAATTCCCATCTCGGTCATACCCCACGCGCTCATCACATACATTGAAGGGTATGCTTTTCTAGCCTGTTCGACTAACACGCTGGGAATAGGTGCCCCAGCACAAAGGAAAAGACGAAGAGAGCATGCCGCATGTTCCTCTTCTTTGCTCTCCAGAACTAAGTCGCTCAAAAATGGGGTAGATCCCATGGTGATCGTGCATCCTTGCGCGTTAATGACACGCAATGCTTGAGCAGGGTCCCAGATATCCTGTAATACACATTTTGAGCCGTTAAAAATAGATAAAACGACCGCATACATAAAGCCCGTCTGGTGAGCAAGAGGTGAGCCCATGAATATGCTGTCGTTAGGTTCTAGCATAAGTAATTGGCGCGCTAATTCTGCTTTACTTAAAAGCGTATTGGATGTGTGCATGACTCCTTTGGGGGTGCCTGTCGTGCCCGAGGTATACATGATTTCTATGACGTCGTCTGGGCTTGGACGGAAGCTTTTAAGCAATTCTACTAGTTCTTTTTTACTCTCCCACGCTTGGTCGGTGATATTTTTTTCGAAAGAAGTGTTGTCTTCACCGCCGCCTACAATGAAAATGTGCTCAAGAGAGGGTATCTTATTTTTGAGCGAAACGGCTAAGGTTTTATGATCAAATGATCGGAAAATTTCAGGTACGATAAATATTTTCGCTTCCCCGAAAGCGAGCATAAATTCGAGCTCTCTTTGCCTGAAAATTGGCATTAAAGGATTGATCACAGCTCCAATTCGAACGCATGCTAGATGTATCGCAGCGTAGTGCCACCAGTTGGGTAACTGAACTGCAACTACGTCACCTGGGCGAACGCCCAGAGCCAATAGGGCACAGGAAATTCGGATCGATATTGCGGCTAGCTCGCTGTAGGTAATCTGTCTTGTTAAACCAGACTCGCTGTTGTGATCAACAATAGCAATGGCATCGCCACTTTTAGAAGCCGCATCATTTAGATAGTCAGTAAGCAATTTGTTTTTCCAAATGCCGCTTTGATACATGCTTTCTTGACGCTGGGGTGTCAGTTGGCTTGTGATACTCACAGGCTTTTTTCAGTGCGGGATTTGCGCATTTTTCTCGACCATCGGTTGACTGGCCACATATCCTGATCCTCCCCCCAACCTTCTAGCCCATCGATTTCCCATTTAATTAAACTATTGTTATCAATGAAAGTATGTCTGTTGAGAATAATTGAACTGACAGGTTTCCCGGTCGCCTCTAGCAGCCGTCCTTGGTTGTCTTTTGCGGATATTTGAATATGATTGATTCGCCCATGCATAGGATCTCTTTTTACAGATCGCTCTCCGGATACTAGGCTTTGAATTTGACCATCCCGGTTTAAGAATCCATATGTGATTTGGTCTTTCCCGTCGATAGGGCTAGAGACTGCCAAGAAATTGAAATCGGCATTAACCGCGCCAGTCACATAAGCCGCCTGCTTGGGACGATTTTCTGGACGTATCCCCCAGGTTCTATCACGCATACCGATGCAATCAACCTTGATTGTTTCTCCATAAAGACAAATTTCACCAGTGATTTGCCCGAATTGATCAAAGTGATTGGCTTTGCCAAAAGTTGACTGGACAGATGTAAGCGGTTCCGGAGGCATAACGCCGTCAAAATGAAGCTCGATATTCAAGTTGTTTCTATCTTTGAATCCTAGCGAATATTGCATCGCGGGCTTGGTGCAAGTAATAGATACACCATTCGGTAGCCGGCAATTCGATAGAATTGTTGCAGAGGGCAACTGTAAAGCGGTGTAATTAGATGAGTAAAGAGCTTCCCATGGTAGCGGAGACGACTCGTCCCAGAGCCAACATCCTCCTGCGACGGTCCCAATATTAGGTCGGAACATACAGTAGAACCATCCTCCTAGTTTTCTTTCAGGGACGTGAAAAGAGTACCATGCGGTTTCTGTCGCCCACCATTTGTCTTCCATTGATGCAAAATGAAATTCATCATCTTCCATTTCAAATATTGGTTTTTGATCAGCCATATTGAAGGACTCGCTAATTACTGCGTTGGTGGGCTAGCGGCATGCCAGCGATAGGGCTACGAGTCTTGATCACGTAATTTGTTGTTACGCTTCCGATATACAGGTCTTTCATTTGCGGACCACCCCACGTCACGTTGGTAGGATTGATCATCAGGCGGCCTTCAGGATCAGATAACATCGTCTTTACTTTGCCTTGAGGGGTAATAGCCACAATCTTATTCGCAAGAACTAGAGTTACCCAGAGGTTGCCTTCGCAATCAAATCCACATCCATCTGTTAGGCCGAGCTGGCTACGTGTCTCTAATGACAAAGGCCTTTTATCTTGGACTTCTAAATGTGAAAGACCTAATTTTGGCCCGTAGGGTAGGGGCTGGCCTAAGGTGCCATCTTTTAGAATTTGATATCTAATGACATTGCATCCAGTAGTCTGGCAAATATATAAATACTTTTCGTCGTAATCTAGTGCTATCCCATTAGCAAATTGAATACCTTCTGCAAGTACTGTGACTGTGCCATTAGGATCATACCTAAAAATAAAGCCGTCATTTCCCCCATCAAATGCTTTATCTAAAGGTCCCCAAGTCGAATGAGAGCAATAAACACGGCCTTTCGTGTCCGTGATGGGATAGTTAGATCCATAAAGCCTTCTGCCATTGATCTCGTGACACAGTATTTCTAGGAGGCCATCATCAGGGTTTAGTCTTTGTAAAGACCCACATTCGTTTTCAGGTCCCCCAAAATTAGCGATTATGATACGGTCTTCAAGGTCGAAATTGATTCCGTTGGGAGCGCCGCGGGCCTCTCCTATTTTCGAAAGAATACCATCGGCATTAACTTTAGCACATGCGGATCCTTTGTCCGAAAGCCATACTTCACCTTTGGCACTGACCGCAACGTCTTCCGGCCGACAGGCTCCTACGCCAAATTTTTCACACTCAGACAAATTAATTTCTTTTAGCACAGATAATTCCCCATTACTAATGGCTGTGGTCTCTTTCTTTTGCTCTACTATGCCATCAAATTGGCACGAATGGGACCTTACTTTAAACGAACGGCAAATAACAAGAACACCTGTTCCAGAGTCTAATACGGCCTGTGTTTATGCCTTTGATCTTGGTGGGGTTAGACATGTCAAAAAAAACCAAAAAGTAGCCTTCTTTCCCCTACTATAAGTTTCGGGATTATTGGGTGAGGCTTGCACCAATTTTACCTAATGGGTCTCCTTTGATTTCTGTTTTGTGGTTTCTTTATGAGGAAGGAAGTTTTTGGCATACAGCGCAAGAGAAAATGATATTACGTCACAATCTATTTCAGAATCCACGGTGCGCCTTTGAAACATCATTAGATGCAGGCCGGTTCAAACTGTTGAGAGGTCAGGGTATGTTGAATTTAAATTGAGTGATGCCCCAAGACTTACTGAGCTGATGATCCAGCGATACATGGCGGATACTGATGGACCTGTCGCCAAAGCCCTACGAGCTCAAATTCCGACAGAATATGCTGTTTGTATCCACCTATTGTGGATAAGAGGGCAGGGTCAATTCTCATTGGCCCAGAAAATTAGGCGTGCGTCGCTGAGAGGCTGATTCAATCCCTTCCTTATAATCATCGGTTCTTCTGAGCTCATTTTGCTCGGCAAGCTCGTGATCGGTTTGGATTGCAATGCTGTCAGCCAAGCCTAGTCTAAGAGTGTTACGTGTCGATTGGACGGCTAGTGGTGCGCAGCTAGCGATTTCTCCAGCCAGCTTTTGTGCTTCCAACCGAACATTGCTATGGGGGACGCATCGGTCAGCCAAGCCCCACGCCGTAGCTTCGGTCCCATTAATTCTTCTGCCTGTTAAGAACATCAGGGCAGCTCTCTGTTTACCGATTAAAGTAGGCAGGCTGAGCGTTAGCCCAAAGCCTGGATGAAATCCTAGTTTTGTGAAGTTGGCACTAAAGCGCCCCTCAGGGCATGTGATCCGAAAATCAGCAGATACCGCCAACCCTAATCCACCTCCGATAGCCGCTCCCTGTACAGCTGCTATAACCGGGGTCTGAGATCGGAAAATCCTAACGGCTTGACGGTAGAGGTCGCTCGATAATGGACCTCCTGAGCTATCTTTAGCATTTCCTGCATCAGCTGTGCCTAGGTTTGCGCCAGCACAAAAATTTTTACCTTCGGCGCATAATACGACGGCTCTTGTGTCTTCTCGACTATCGAGCAGGAGATAGATGTCTGCTATTTGTGTAATTAGGTCGACATCAAAAAAATTGTGGGGTGGGCGCCTTATTTCTACGGTTGCAACGAAGTCAGCTATATTAACTGTTACATCTTGGGTATCAAGTTGGTTCATATGTAATCTCCTTATTTGGGCAGCTCACCATAAAGTGAGCACGGTTGACTCCGTTTTGATCGTCTAGTCAAACATTAGCACTGTCCTGGTAACCTCGCCCGATGTCATCGCGTCAAATGCTTTACTTATGCCCTCTAAAGGTTCATGACGAGTTACCATGCTGTCTAAGTCAAGTTTGCCTTGTCGGTACAGTTCCAGATAGCGTGGGGTATCAAGCGTGAAGCGGTTAGAACCCATCATACATCCAATAATGCGTTTCTCTAGGAAGAAATGCCCTGCATTTACTGAGACACTCTCTCCAACTGGGATGGCACCTACGAGTATTGCTGTGCCATGAGGTGCAAGACAGTAAAAAGCTTGTTGGAGAAGTTCCGGGATGCCCACAACCTCAAAAGCAAATTCAGCACCTCCAGATGTCATTTTTCGGATAGTCTTTACAGGATCCGCTTTAGCTGAGTTGATTGTGTCGGTAGCTCCGAATTGCTGGGCGGTTTTGAGTTTATCATCTATAATGTCAACGGCAATGATTTGGCGAGCACCAGCTATTTTGGCTCCTTGTATAACCGAGATTCCCACGCCACCAGCCCCGAAAACCACCACTGACGACCCAGGAGTGACTTTTGCGGTATTTAAAGCCGCGCCTACCCCGGTTGTCACTGCACAACCAATTAGTGCAGCGCGGTCCAAGGGGATGTCCTCATCAATTTTTACTACTGCACGATTGTGTAGAAGCATTGCTTCTGCGAATCCTCCAAGATCGGCGAACTGGTGAATGACTTTTCCTTCCTGAGTGATCCGTGGAGGTTCGTCTTCATTACGCGCGCAAGCTCCTCTATCGACACAGAGGTAAGGTCTACCTTGGACACACTGACTGCAGTTGCCGCAATACATAGATGTGCATGCAATAACGTGATCTCCGCATTTAACATTGCGTACACGGTTTCCGACTTCTATTACTATTCCCGCCGGCTCATGCCCCAATATTGCTGGTGTCAGAGAAGGAATCGCCCCATGAAGTGCATGCAGATCGCTGTGGCATACCCCACAGGCAACTGTTTTCACCAGGACTTCTTCTGGGCCAGGAGAGGTAATATTAACTTCTTCTATAGTGAGAGGATGATTTGTGGCACGATGTATAGCAGCTTTGACTTTCATATTTTTTCGCCCTTTTTTTGCACGCGATTGATGAAGCACTTATTTAAAGCATATAAAAAAAATAGAGTTGACGTAAATATAAATTTTCCATTTCATTGTTAATTAAGTTAGTGTCTTTTATCCAAGCTTACTACTAGGGGAGTTAATGAGCTATGACTGCAACTGTTAGAATCGAGCCTTCTATTAGAGAAGCGATAGAAAAAACTCGTAGGAATTTAAATACGGCACGTCATTTGCCAGGCTTTTTTTACACTTCAGACGAAATCTTTCAGCTAGAAATGGAGACTATCTTCAGTCGAGAATGGCTCTGTATAGGCAGAGTTGAAGAATACAATGATCCCGGAGATTATCAAGCAATGCGTATCGCCGGAGAACCGCTGGTGGTTTGCATGGGGAGTGATAAAAAATTGCGCGCTATGCGTAACCTTTGTCAGCATCGAGGCGTAGAGGTGGCAGTTGGTTGTGGGAATGCCAAGAAGTTTACATGTCGCTATCATGCTTGGACGTACGGGACTGACGGTAGATTAGTAGGAGCCCCACATAAAGACGATGTGGAGGGTTTTGATTTCGGCGCTTGTCGCCTTCCTGTTATAAAGCTTGACACTTGGGGAGGCTACATATTTGTCAATTTCGATCCGGATTGCCGATCGTTAAATGATTGCCTTGACGACGATGGAGTTCGTGATTTTGCAGCTTTTTTGCAGCCGGAAAATACTCGGGTTTCAGATAAATTTGAATTTGAGGTTCCGTGTAACTGGAAATTCATCCCAGAAAACCTTATGGACATGTACCATGTAGGGGTAATACACAAGACGTCATTTGGTGCCCATTTTCCAGTCGAAGACTTTCGATATAACCTGAAAGGGTCTGGCTACAATGCTGTTTATGAAGCTTTAACTATGGCCCCGGATGGGGAAACTTTGTTTGGTCCGATGCCATGGTTAAAGGATAAAGTTAGCGATAAATTTGGATGTACCACTTGGATAAGGCCGACTATGAATGTTTTTGGCAGGCACGATTTAATCCAGCCTTGGGTGGCGACCCCGATCTCGGTAAATCGGACAAAAGTGACTATTTACACTCAGTTGCCTGAGATATTTTTTGAAGACCCTGATTTTGCGGTGAAAAATAAGCTGTATAGAGAATTTATAAAAGTTGTCGCCACTGAAGACGAGGCGATGCTAGAGTCTTTGCAGACTGGTGTGGCATCAAAAGGTTTTGTCCCTGGTCCTACGGTTAAGCTTGAAAGAGCTATACATCACCTTTTGAATTATTATCTGGATACTTTAGTCTCCTCTGATGGTGAGGCAAAAACGGAGCGGATTAACGATGGCACTGCCTCTATCAAAGAATCGTTACTGAAGCATCCCGAACCTATTGATGCTGGTTATTCAAAGGCATTCTTATAGGTGCGATGGAGAGTATAGTTTGAAAGCTAATAATGAATAGTTCTCTCAAGCAGCTATTTCTTGAAAATTTCAAGTTGTGCGAGGTTGGACATGGGCAAAAAGTTGCAGTTTTGTCCGAAGGAGAAGAACTGTCTGATTACAGAGAAGCTTCTCTTATGGCTGCCAGCGAGCTGGGAGCCACAGTCTTAGACGCTAACATCCCGACGGAGACATCCGTGCACGTAACTGAGCGCATGGCAAATATTGGTCAAAATTCCTTGAAAGAGCATCCTGAGATAATGGACGCATGCGTTCATGCTGATATTGTCATAGATCACATGTTACTGCTCTTTTCTAGGGAGCAGATTGCGATGCAAAAAGCTGGTGCTCGAGTTCTCTTAGTTGTTGAGCCGCCAGAGATATTGGATCGTCTCTTTCCCACTCAGGATCTTTGTAGACGGGTGCGGGCGGGGGAGAAGCATCTTGGTAATGCTGAAATATTGCGGTTTACGAATGACGTTGGAACAGATGTGACCTATCGGCTTGGAAACAGTCCTATATTGACAGAATACGGGTTTACTAGTGAACCTGGTCGCTGGGATCATTGGCCTGGAGGTTTTTTAGCCACGTTGGCTAAAGAGCGAGGCGTTAATGGACGGGTAGTAATGAACACCGGCGACATCATTTATCCGCTAAAACGGTGTCTCACTGCACCGGTAGAGTTTGTCATACGGGACAGTGTGGTGGTCGCTATTAACGGAGGTGCGGACGCCGCAATTCTAAATTCGTTCATGAGCAGTTACAAAGATTCTCGCGCGTACGCTGTTTCACATATTGGATGGGGGCTCAATGCTGATGCCAAATGGTCTGTCAATCACCCAGGTATTGGCATGGATGGTCGGGCCTATTGCGGGAATGTGCTGTTTTCACTGGGTCCAGATACAGAGTTCGGGGGCTCCAATGATACCTCTTGTCACTTAGACCTGCCAATGAGATATTGCACGCTCACGCTGGATGGAAAAATAATGGTTGAAAATGGGGAAATTGTTCCTAATGATATGCGGCATACTACTTTTTAAGACCTTGGCGGAAACGCAATAAGATATGTTTGTAGAGACTGGAGAGGTAGCAATTTTTTGCTTGGAGGAAGGGGTTGGAGAGCCTCTTGTTCTGATTCATGGCTTGGGGATGAGTCACGAGCTCTGGGAGCAACAGGTGCCGGAGTTCTCTAAGAATTTTAGGACAATTGCCGTTGACCTCCGTGGCTTCGGCAGATCTTCTTGCCCTTCCGACTCTGGTTCATACGCAATTGAGAAGCTTACTTCTGATATTGCTTGTGTAATCGAGAGTCTTGGAATCAAGCCTTGTCATATATTGGGGACTTCGATGGGTGGTTTTGTCGCCCAGATGTTGGCGCTTGATTACCCAGCGCTGTGCCGCTCATTGATTTTATGTCATACGGCACCGAGAATGAGCATTCCTTTAGAGATTGTCCAATCTAGAGTTGAGTCGCTCTCGGCCATGCGGATGGAGGAGTATTCGGCAATAGTGGTTGAGCAAGCGTTTTCTTGTAAGGCCGGAGACGATGCGAGAGGCTTCATCGCAAAATTGATAGCTAAAAATAATAGGGAAGTCTATACACAGGTTTTGGTTGAAGGACTTACTGGTTTTGATGTTACGGGCCGCCTATCCGGTATAAAGAAGCCAACGCTAGTGATTACGGGCGAGTTTGACCGAGTACTGCCCAAAGACGGGGGGCAGGAAATCTGCGATTTGATCCCACGCGCAAGATACTACGAGGTCAGTGAGGTTGGTCATTTAGGCTATATTGAGAAACCCAACCTGTTCAATCGTATTGTTCTAGAGTTTTTAAACAGCATTGCCACGGATATTGCTTAATTCGCGCAATGTCCAAGCAGCTAATAGTGAGAGGTCAGCGGTGTCGGGCATTTAGGCTATAGGTCTACCAGCTGAATCACGTTGTTGTGGCGTTTTTGAAGCGCGCTTCTTCCCGCTTAAATAGCAAATGAAATTTCTCTTTATGATGAATGCTTTTAGTCGAGCTGCACTCTGGAGATTAATAGACTTCGTAGTTGCCACTATGAGCAACGAAACGCCATTGGCGCTTAATTGTCATAGCGGCATAGCAACTAAGTTTCTAGAGCTTTACGCTGCAGCAAGATTTCCTGCCGCCAACTTGCCACGTTCTTCAACGACTTCGTAGCTGATCCGTTGTCCTTCAGTCAATTTACCCATGCCCGCGCGTTCAACCGCACTAACATGCACGAAAACATCCTTATCACCGTTCTCCGGTGCGATGAATCCAAACCCTTTTTCTGTATTAAAAAATTTAACTGTTCCTATAGCCATAGTAAGGCCTCCATATCAAAAAAACATCACGCCAAAAATCGGGCGTGTTAGCGAACAACTTGATCGTAGTGGGCGGTCTTTGAAACGGAAGCCGAGTTACCCGGCAGGTAGCAAGAAGTGGACCAAAACGCTAGTCGTGCGGTGATCATGCGCGATGCTCTCGCCAATTGCAAATTGTTGCTGTGTTTTTATCGTTATTTTGAGCCTGCGAATTCAGATATTTGCTCGCCATAGGCTTTTCTAACAAGGGATTACCGGTTTTTGACGAAATTTCCATAATCGTTGGCTTCCCCTGAGCTACACTGTCGCCGATAGTTCTCTAGCCCTCCTAGGTAGGAAAGGAGCGCACGGGGTTTCCCTGGAATATTTGCCCCCACGTACCAGCTATTAGCGAGATGAAGGAGGCTATCTTTCCCCACTTCTTCCATGTGTTCCATCCATGAATTTTCAGCTTTCAATGTGGGTTCGATTTCAGCATCTGGTCCGATACCTATTTGATTAATACACCGATCAACCCACTCGACTTGATATTCAGAGAGGAGCATAGGGCTTACCAAAGCGCCGTTGCTACAAGGGCCATCTAAAAAAAATAGATTTGGAAAGCCACTGCTCATAAGGCCTAGGTAGGCGCGAGGGGCCCCCTCCCAATGTTCGTCTAAGCTTTTCCCTTGCAAGCCGCGAACATTGATATTTTTAATTGCTCCTGTAACCGCATCAAAGCCTGTTGCAAAAATAATGCTGTCTACTTCGTACTCGTGGCTATGAACTATAAGCCCCTTGTCTGTGAGCTTTTCTATTGGGGAGTCTTTTATAGAGACCAAGCTAACATTTTTACGATTGTAGGTTTCGTAGTAGTTAGTGTCAGCGCAAAGACGCTTTGCCATGATGGGGTAGTCTTTTGGTGCAAGTAGTTCGGCTATCTCTGGATCTTCAACTTTTTCGCGGATTTTATTGCGGACGAAGTCGGCAAGAGTTTTGTTTGCCTCTTCGTTGGTCAATAAATCGATGAATGAACTGTAGTAGCAAAGTCCTCCAGATTGCCATCTCATCTCATAGTCTGCAAAACGCTCTTCGGCGCTCACATCAACGGCTGATTTATCATTTGGGGCGGTTGGCTGAAAGTTAACAGAGATGAACCCCGCACGGGACTCATACCGTTGCCTTCTGCGCCATTCCGGATAATCTGACTTGACTCGTTTTTCAAACTCTCGGTCCAGCGGGCCATTTCTCGCAGGGATTGAGAATGAAGGGGTTCTTTGGAATACGAAAAGATGATCAGCTTGTTTAGCTATAATTGGAATAGATTGTACTGCCGACGAGCCGGTGCCAATGATTGCGACCTTTTGGCCGCTGAAATTGATTTCTTCTTTTGGCCATCGAGATGTAAGGTATTTGTCCCCCGAATAATCGCTTAGTCCATCAAAATTTGGGATACTACCACTCGAAAGAAAGCCCGTTGCGAGCACACAGTATTTCGCACTGACTTCCCCACCTAGGTTAGTAGCTACCTGCCAACGATATTTTTTGGCGTCGTATACGGCAGAGGTTACCCTAGTGTTGAACTGCATGTTTTGCCGCAGTTTGAACCGGTCGGCAAAGTGATTGGCATATCGCATCAGTTCCGGTTGAGATGCATATCGTTCTGACCACGACCATTCTTGTTGAAGATCGTCATCAAACGAGTATGAGTACTCTACGCTTTCGACGTCGACTCGAGCCCCGGGATATGTATTCCAATACCATGTTCCTCCAACCCCACTGCCTGCTTCGTAAAGGCGAACTGAGAGGCCTCGTTGCTGAATTTTATGCTGCATATACATACCTGCGAAACCAGCACCAACGATCACCACATCGACTGTTTCTTTGTCTTTATGAAAACGACTAGTATCTTCGGTTTCACTCATTCGTTATTCCTTTTGATACAGTTACAACAGCCCAAAAGCTAAAAATTTCTTACTTAGGTTTCAATTCCTGCAGGTAATTCTTCCATTCTTAACGCTGTGAATAGTCTGGATTGGAATTTCCATCCAGTAGGTGACAGCCGATATTCGTCTTCATAATAGCCGGCGCCTAGCCAGTCCATATTATTTCTGGCACTGCGTAAATCAAGATAGCAGCGCCCTTTTGCGTAGTCCGTCTCTAGGAGCTCAACCACGTGATTGTGTATATAAGGTCGTGGCATGAAGTCCGCTGCATTTGAGTAGAAATCGCGCAATTCGCTATGCCCTGATATTGTCGTTTCTATTCCGTTAAAAAGTGCCCGAAAGGTTCCTTCTTCGGCAAAAAGAGAGACTAGACCTTCGACATCATCTCTCCAAACGCAGTCGCAATATCGTATTGGCAGATCTCGAATCGCTTCTCTAGACAGTAATCCGTAGACGTCATTTTCCACCATCTCCTCTCCCTTTAAGTGTCAGTATCTGATTTCCCCGAAAGCAATCAGAATAGATCTATATTCTCAAATACATCGCTATGTCGATCGAGCATTGGTTAGGTAAACTCGAGCAGCTCATCTTGGGTGCCCGCCTTTCCACGCAGCATATGATCTAGATAGTCTTCATAAGTTTCCATCCACATTCCAGATGACCTTTCCATTCCCAACGGAGCATCGGTCTTTGTGGTTTTGAGATACCAGTTGTTGCAGCGCAGCCATACTTTTCCCTCTGCGCTTGCAAAGCATAAATCACTCCAGTGATTAACTGCTTCTTTTAATGGTTCCACCCTACTATGGCCCGCTTCGAGCATTTTACCAAGTAGATTTGCAATGTACTGAGCTTGCTGTTCACATAAAAGGGTTACATTGGTTAGAGGGTTTAGACTTTGAGGACCTATCATCATGTAAAAATTGGGCATTTCATCAACATGGATACCCCAAAGAGATTGGGGTCGCATCATTTGAAACCGATTGGTGTCGTTTGCTCCGAATTTTTCAGCTAGACTTACACCCTCGCGACCATAGATTGGAAAAGGTATATAGTTACTATCAAATCCAGTAGCGTAAATAATCACATCGAATTCGAAGTGTGTTCCCTCTGCGGTTGTTAGCCCGGTTTTATCTACGCTTACAACTCCGCCATCATCATGAATTAATGTTACGTTCTTTTTGTTGAAGGACGTGTAGTAGTCGTCTATAAACAAAACTCGTTTGCACCAGAAAGGATAATCTGGAGTTAGTAGCTTTGCTGTTTCCGGATCGTCGACGTCGCTTTCAATGAGCTGGGTCAATTCTTTGCAGACGGTTTCGTTTTGCTCTTTATCTTGAATTAAATCAAAATCAATAAATAGCTCCCCCGGAGGGAATTCACCTTTTGTCGCCGCGATATGTCTTAGCTCCTCCCCATAGCCTCCGGCTTCAAATTGCCGCTTAAGCTCCGGTGAGGTAGGTTCATCGTCTCTGCGTAATACCCAAGTTGGCGTTCTCTGAAAAACGTGGAGACTTTCGACCTCATCAGCAATAGAAGTAATTACTTGGGCAGCTGACGCTCCTGTTCCGATAATTGCAACTCTTTTTTCTTTTAAATTTGCTTTTCTATCCCATTGGGCTGTGTGGAAGCTTTCCCCTTTAAATGATTCCATCCCGCCTAATTCAGGCATTCTAGGGCTGGAAAGTGGCCCATTCGCGCTAACCACGTGAATGCACGTTATTGTCCCTTCGGGTTCTCCGGTTTTTGCGTTCACCGTGGCAACTTGCCATTTATTTTGTTGATCCCCAAGGTATCTTAGTTCGATTACTTTCCGGCAAAAGCTAATATTCTCTCTAACCCCAATGTGGTCAGTTAGCATTTCAGCATACTCTGCAATTTCGGGTTGACTTACATATTTTTTGGAGGGAATAAACTTAGTTCTATCCAAAAGTGGCAGGTAAATGTATGAAGGGACATCACACGCCGCTCCTGGATAAGCGCCTACCCCTTTTTTGCTCCACACTCCTCCAACGGAAGGAGCCATTTCAAGTATCTTAATGTTCCGTATGCCAGCCTCTTTTAAATAGTTGGCGCATAGTAACCCTGAAAATCCAGCACCTATAATGACGACTTGGTAGTGTTCGTTAATTTCATCACTCGAGGTTTTCACAGATTCTATGGTCACGATAAAATTCCCCCCAAACACATTTTTACTCACAGATCACTAGTTGGTTATCATAGCTAACTTTGAATTTGTGTCAATTTGCTCAGAGCAATTCTGTGGCAGCAACTTGACTCATTTGCGAATATAATGGTTTCTTCTAAATAACCAATCTTTTCAAGATGTACTATGATCACAGCGACACGATTTCCGCCTAGCCCAACTGGAGACCTACATATTGGCAGTGTTCGCACAGCGTTGTACAACTATTTGTTTGCTCGCCAGCAAGGAGGACGTTTTGTTTTTCGACTTGAAGATACGGATAGGGAGCGATCGACAGATAAAGCGGTGCAGAGTATTTTGGATGGAATGAGTTGGCTTGGACTTGATTATGACGAAGGGCCCCATTATCAGACAGCGCGATTCGAGAGATATAAAGAGCAGATAGAACAACTTAAAAATTCTGGGAATGCGTATAAGTGCTACTGCACGAAGGAGCGCCTAGATGTGTTGAGAGAAGAGCAGATGGCATCGCAATTTACTCCTAGATACGACGGCCACTGTCGAAACAATCAGGAAGATAAACACGATGGCCCTTTTGTTATGCGGCTCAAAACCCCAACTGACGGCCATGTAATTATTCGAGATGAGATCCGAGGGGATGTAAAAATTGAAAACAGCCAGCTCGATGATTTGATTATTGCAAGGTCAGATGGAACGCCAACTTACCATTTGACCGTAGTGGTTGACGATATTGACATGGAGATTACCCATGTGATCCGAGGGGATGATCATCTCAGTAATACCGCGCGACAGGTCCATATTATTGAGGCATTAAACGCTAAAATTCCAGTATATGCTCATATCCCAATGATTAATGGTACAGATGGGAAGCGGCTTTCAAAGAGACATGGGGCGGTTAGTGTGCTGGAGTATCGTGATAATGGAATACTTCCTGAAGCACTTTTAAATTATTTGGCACGGCTAGGTTGGTCTCATGGGGATCAAGAAATTTTTTCGATGGATGAGATGCGGGAACTCTTCAGTTTTCGCGCCGTCAATAAATCTGCCGCCGCGTTCGACGCAGACAAGTTGCTTTGGGTCAATCAACAGTATATTCAGAAGATGGAAATAGATTTATTAGCTAGTTACGCGACACCGTTTTTTTTGGCCAGAGGTCTTGATATTGGGGAGCATGAAAAATTTAGTGCAGTAGTTGATGCGCAGAGGACTCGGGTGAAAGATCTGGTTGAAATGGCTGACAAAAGCGCAACATTCTTTGGTGAATTTTCTGGTCATGAAGAACCTGCCGTGAAAAAACATCTCAGAGGTGCGGTAGCCGAGCCTTTGCAAGCGCTTCGTGAACGGCTATCAGAATTGGAAGATTGGACTCCGAATAGCTTGCAGGCGTTGGTTGGACAGGTAGCAGAGGAACGAGAGCTAAAACTTGGAAAAATTGCCCAACCGCTAAGAGTTGCGGTTACCGGTGGAAGCGCATCGCCTGGAATTGAGATCACACTGTGGTTGGTCGGGAAGGAGCAATGCTTAAAACGGCTCGACATAGCCTTACAGATAATTAGCGATCGTGTGGGTTTGGCTTGACAGTTGTCGCTCGCTAGCTTACTCTGCCGCCGCTTAAGACGAGTTATTGATTGGGAAGGCCTAAAGTCGCTTGAATAGTGGTGGACTTCTTGAAATTCTGAACACATGCTTCTATTTATAGGCAGATGCTGCAGTAATTAGGGGCCATAGCTCAGCTGGGAGAGCGCTGCAATGGCATTGCAGAGGTCGGCGGTTCGATCCCGCCTGGCTCCACCAAATACGTCCCCATCGTCTAGAGGCCTAGGACACTGCCCTTTCACGGCGGCAACAGGGGTTCGAATCCCCTTGGGGACACCATTTTCTGGTGTTTTTTAAGTAAGGGATGGTGTGGAATAAAACTATGCTACTGCAATACGGCTAGTTGGTTTCTATGAATCCGTCTCGGAGAACTATATCTCCTTTGGGCGACAAAACTTGAAATAGTATCAATTTCCTTTCGCGTTCTAGCGTCTCGATTTTGAGACGGGCAGGGGTCATTACAGGGCGAGAAAACCTGCATCCTATTCGACGAATTGTTTTTGGATTAGAATGCAGGAAGTTTTTTACTATATAAGAAACAGCGAGCGCTAACGTGGCAGTGCCGTGCAGCAGAGGCTCCGCCATGCCTCCTCGGTGAGATACCGATCTTTCAGTATGTATGGGATTCCAGATACGTGCACATTCAGTATATGTATGAGCCAAGCCTCCACTGATTTCTAGAGATGAAACCTGAGTTCCTACAAGAGGGCTAGAAAATTTTGGTGTGGAGGGTGCTATTTGAGGGAACGCGCCACAGTCCTCAGTTTTTGCCCCGAGAAATAAGTTCCCTTGCCACGTTTCATTAACTAAGGTGTCTTCGGCATCAACTGTTTTAAGTTTCCACGTCAGATATACCCCAGGTGTTCTTTGTTCTAGTGAGATAACTTCTGCGGTCGTAAAGTAACTCTGCCCAAGGGATAACGGTTGGTAGATATGTAAATCATGGGTCGCATGGACCATTCTATGCATGGGTAAATTGTTCTCATGAAAAAAATCTAGTAAAGCAGGCCATTCGCAACAGACAGGGAATAGAGGATGGATACCTAATTTAGGATGAGTCACATCGTCGAAATATATGGGAAGCAGGTCGTTGAGACATGCCGCATAAGCCATTGTGTGACGTTTGGTTACATTGAGCTCGAAGACAGGTCCGATATAGCTCACTAGCTCGCTTGGTTTGAGGATCAAGTTGTTCTCCAGTGTTGTCTCTTTACGATAGGATAAGTGAAAAAAGAGTGTTGTCCAAAGACTAAGGGCACATTATTCCATGCTGGATTAAACTCGGGCCGGGTGAAGCAACTAGTCTTGATATAAAAAGCCTCGGACATTAGAGTTAGATAACGCTATAAAAATGAGTAGGAACAACAAACGGATGAATGTATTTGAAAAGCTAGGTGTGGACTTTGGAGAGCTGGGTTTTGATCCTGAACGATTACGGGCTAAGTACAGACAGGAGAGAGATAAGAGAGTTCGGACCGACGGGAACAATCAATACCAACAAGTTGTTGGGGATTTTTGCCGATATGTTGACGACCCTTACGCGGCGTCAGGTTTTGAACGTCAGGCGTTACACGACCACGTTGATGTCGCCGTCATCGGCGGTGGATTTGGGGGCCTTTTGGCGGGGGCCCGATTGCGTGAAGCCGGATTAGAAAATATCAGGCTCATAGAAAAAGGAAGCGATTTTGGAGGGACATGGTATTGGAATCGTTACCCAGGAGCTATGTGCGATGTAGAGTCCTATATTTATCTACCTCTGTTGGAGGAGCTCAACTATTTCCCGGTCGAGAAATATACTCATGCCCCAGAAATTTTGGCGCACTGCCGTCGGATAGCGGAGCATTTTGATTTATACAGCGAGGCTTGTTTGCAAACGGAGGTGACTGAGGTCCGCTGGGATGATTCGAGTGAGCATTGGATTATCTCTACAAACAGAGACGATTTATTCAGCGCGAAGACCGTCATTATGTCGAACGGGCCGCTCAATCGCCCAAAGCTTCCCGCTATTGCCGGGATTAATAAGTTTAAAGGGCACACATTTCATACGTCACGGTGGGATTATAGTTATACCGGTGGAAATTCTAGCGGTTCGTTAGAAGGTTTGGCAGGCAAAAGAGTAGGTATTATTGGGACGGGTGCGACTGCTGTTCAATGCATTCCTCATCTCGGCGAAGCTGCAGAAAAATTATTTGTTTTTCAGAGAACTCCCTCTTCTATCGACGTTCGTGGTAATAGACCAACTGATTTTGAGTGGGCTGCAAGCCAGCCATCAGGCTGGCAAAAGCATAGAAGGGAAAATTTCACGGGGTTGACTAATGGTGGGGTGGACGCAGAGGATTTGGTTGGTGATGGTTGGACTGAGATTTACAGGAATTTAGCAGGCATGTTACCTCCGAAAGATTTTGAGGAGCTTTCTAAAGAGAATATGTCGCTGGCAACAGAGCTTGCGGATTTTAAAAAAATGGAGAAAATCAGAGCGAGGGTAGATAGTATTGTGCAAGACAAAGCGACTGCAGAGTCTTTGAAGCCCTACTATAGACAGTTCTGTAAGAGGCCATGTTTTCATGATGAGTATCTAAATACCTATAACAGGCCCAATGTCTGCTTAGTGGATACTAAGGGAAGAGGGGTCGATCAGATCACCGACACGGGTGTAATGGTTGATGGTATCAACTATGAACTAGATTGCCTCATTTTTGCAACCGGATTTGAGGTGGGCACAGGGTACACACGCAGGTCCGGTTATGACGTAATTGGACGAGACGGGCTGAGTTTAGGAGATAAATGGGCGGAAGGCCCTTCTACTTTTCATGGCTATTGTACGAATGGATTCCCTAATTGTTACTTCATGGGAATGGTGCACAGTGCATTAACTACAAATTTCTGTCATTTACTCGATGAACAAAGCAAGCACATCTCTCATGTAGTGGCGTATGGGCAGAAAAATAAAGTGAATGTGGAAGCGACTCTTGCCGCTGAGGAAGAGTGGGGTGACACGATTAAAAGGCTTTCGAGAGTGGGTGAAAAATTCTTCGCGGAGTGCACTCCAGGCTACTATAACAACGAAGGGAAATTAGATAAGCAAAATGGGTTCTTATCTAACATTTATGGTGGAGGACCATTGAGATTTTTTAAAATGCTTGAGGAATGGCGAGAACTAGGGGAGTTCGAGGGCTTGACGCTAGAGTAGTTGTTTTTGTGAACTTTATAGTTTGGGTTAGAGTGTTCTAAGCATTTGGGCGCCTTGTAGATGAGCGTTTAAAGGAGCTATAATGCTTGCCAAACTACCAACATATCGTCCTCATAGGGAGGGTCTTCGAGTGAAGAAACTTATAACTGGTCTCATTACATCAGGATTACTTGCGCTTTCTTTTGTTATATCAGCCGATGAGCCTGGAATGGCCTCAAGTGTCGGAAAGCAAATGGTAGTAGGTGCGGCGCTATCTGGCCATGAAGAAGCTACGTCAGACCACACGTTTAGCGCCAATGTTCTCATTGCGACTGAATACCTTTACCGCGGAATCACCCAAACTAATGAAGATCCAACTCTCCAAGGTGGCATGGACTACGC
>Ga0114996_10000199_pt1 | contig 83415 bp, 81 predicted proteins | sample ArcticOcean_MG_C_4_FD_87039 | JGI IMG/M metagenome (GOLD analysis project Ga0114996, IMG submission 87039) | Marine microbial communities from western Arctic Ocean - ArcticOcean_MG_CB4_134 | ecosystem: Environmental > Aquatic > Marine > Oceanic | place: Arctic Ocean: Canada Basin | collected...
CTCAAACACCGTTGGGGGCAACCTCATGCCGGTTCGACTCCGGCCTTCGGCACCAGACTATCAATCTGGGAAAGAGCCTTCAGTGGCTAGCCACTGAAGGCTCTTTCGTTTCGGGCGGCTTCGCGTCCGCTCACTGAGCATCATCAACAAGGAACTGAACGTCAGGGTGCGTGAACGTCTTGAGCTTTTCTAGAGCGAGGTTGGCCTCAAGCGTGTTCCCTCGCTCTCGTTCGATCTTCGCTTCGACGTAATAGAGCAGGTGCGCGGCTGGACTTTCCGCGCCACCAAGCGCCTGCGCGCGGTGAACTACATCGAGAGCCCTGTCGAAGTTCCCAGAGAGAGCCAGCGCCCAAGCGAGCGGCTGCAACTGCTCCCACAGGCCCGGCGATAGCGCCATCACCAGCTCTGCGTCGCGGACCGCTTGTGCCCAGAATGAGGCGTCGATCAACGCAATTTCCTGGCTGATTGTGCCTGCCCACTGTCGCGCACGCAGATCGAGTGGGTTGCGGTCCAGCACTCCTTGGATCACCGCTCGCGCTTGCTCCAACGACGCCAGCGATTCGGCGGCGTTCGCCTCGGAGCGCGCGCTATTGAGCAGGCCCTGCGCCAGAAGTAGTCGAGGAATCGATGCATGAGGTGCCACGTTGATCGCTTGCTTGTACAGTGCGCCCGCAGTCGCAGCGTCCCCGTCGGTCCCCGCTTGCTGTGCCCGCCCGGATAGAGAGAGCGCGCGAATGTCCGCCAATGACGTCTGCCACCAAATGGCTAGGGCCAAGAGGGCAACGAGGGTTGAGGCATAAGTGGACGTGCCGCCTCGAAAGCCTGATCGCGGTGGCGTTCCCCGGCGCTGACCAGGGGGCACCGGGGCTCCTGCCCCGACGGTGAGACGGGGCATTGCCCCATGGTTGGCCAGCGCTGCAACGACGCCAATAAGCACCCACATGAGCATCAGATCGGACAATTGCGCTTTCCCGGCCATCTGCTCAAGCAATCGACCCATGAACGCTGCCCCGAGTCCGACGGCTACCAAAGGGACTATCCCTTCCGACTCTGTGCGCCGCGCTTGGCGGACGATAGTCCATAGGACGTAGAAAAGCGTAGTGGCCATCCAAGCGTAGGCCAGAACGCCTAGGAGGCCAAGTTCTACCAACGTATGAACCACGAAATTGTGGGCGTTTCGTTCCAGTGGGCCGAGCTTGAAGTCACTACTTACCATCCGGTATGCAACACCGAAAAGATCAGGGCCGAACCCGATCACTCGACGCAGCGGTCGTAGGCCAAGACCGGGCAACTCGGGGTTCTGATCCTCATCGACCCAGGGTGTCGTCAGGTAGGCGTCGACCGCTGTGGACCAGATGGAGTAGCGGCCCGATAATCCACCGCCGTCGGGAGTAAACGCCTCGTTGATGGATCCGATCCGGTCTCCCAGTTGAGAAGCCCCCGCGGTATTCCCAGGGGTCGGCAACAGCCCTGCGAGTAGGACCAGGACGAGCGAGACCGCGAGGACGGTAATCGTTCTGCGCGGGAACCGAAGACCGAAGGAGAATGCCCCAAGTGAGATGTAAACCAGTAGAGCAAAGGCCAGGCTGATCAATGCTCCTCTGCTCAGAGAATAAGCAACCCCGAAGAGTGGTAGCACGATCAGTCCCACGCCAAGGGCCGAGTGCAAAGCCGGGCTCCAACGGGTACGCAACGTTTCCCACAATACGAGACTGAGGGGAATGGTCATGAGCAGATATGCTGCTCCGAAGATCGGGTTACCAAACGTGAACGTTAGCCGTACCCGTGAGCTGGGTTCATCCTGGAACGGGTCGAAGCCAAAGTGCTGGGCGAGGCCGTGCGCGCCGATAACCACCCCCGTGAGGGCTACGACCCAGAGCAAACGGCGTAATTGGGCCTCTGTCCTCAGATAGCTCACCAGCGCAACGAACATCACCAAGAAAGAAAGGATGGTCAGCAGCCCATAGCTATCGAATCCCGGGTCAACGCCGCCCCAGCTAACACTGTGTACGGGCGATAAGATGAACGCGATAATATTCGCGCCCATAACGCCCGCGACCGCTAACGCGACAGGATTTGATCGCAGCGTCGAGAGCGCTTTGCGAGCCGAATCATCTATGGGCTGACGCCGCAATTCAGCGGCCCCTGGCCCCGTCGTATAGCTGATGGTCAAACTCGCCACGAGAATCAGCACGATGCTGCGAAAGACAAAGACCTTCGGCCCTTGGATCGCGCCGGCGATCAAACCTTCTGGGACGACGGCTAGTGGGACCAGGGCCAGCAACGTCAACCAGCATCCCTCTATGAGACGCTCGATGGCCGAGACTCGCTTGCCTAACCGGTTTCCCGATATCTCCATGCACTGCCTTCCATTTCGACCTGATCTATTGCGGGAGTGATTGCGGGAGTAGCTGATAGCCCGAGGAGTCACCATGGACTGTGCTGGCCAACCGTGAGGCGAGTATCTGACCTCGGGGTTTTATCCCGCTTCTTGAGTGTCCGGAGGTCTCTTGCTCGCTTGAACCGCCGCCGAGGGTAGCGGAACGCGAAAGGAAGGATCCCTGAATGTTCAATGCCGGAACTGGCGGCCGCGATAGCGCTACGGCCATCCGTGAGCAACCGTTGTGCTGAATGGTTCGTCTGTGCAGTCGGCCGGGATACCATTCATTTATGCCGCAGCTAAAGTCATTTGTTAATCCGAGGAAGGTCGCGGGACGTATTCGTCGACAGCTCGACCGTCGGTCAGTGCGCGACATTGACGTTCGAGGCGTCCTCGTGCGTATGGAAACACGGGCGCGCCGTGAGCGTGAGCGGGTCGACGCCTACTTGACGAAGGAGCCCGGAACGCTCGATTGGATCGACGGTGTGGTCAAGTCGGGCGATGTCTTCTTCGATGTTGGCGCGAACATCGGTCAGTATGGCCTCTACGCCGCACTCAAGACCGGCGGCATGCTGACGGTGCGCTGCTTCGAGCCGGAGGCTGCGAATTACGAGGCGCTGAACCGAAATATCACGTTGAACGCCCTGTCCGGTAGCACTACGGCGTACCTCGTAGCGTTGAGCGATGAGATGAAGTTGGGAGCGATGCATCTGAGCGGCGCAGCGGAAGCCGGCGGCGCGTTACATCAGTTGGACCGTATGGCGGAGAACGATAGCGGGCGGACCCAGGGTGTGGTGGCCATTGCGCTGGACATGTTGATTTACGAGCTGGGCCTGCCATGCCCAACGCACATGAAAGTGGACGTCGACGGCCATGAGGAATCGATCGTTCGCGGCGCTGGGCGATTGTTGGCAGACGTGCGGCTGCAGAGTGTGTTGATCGAAGTCAATGAGGGTGATGACGCGATCAGGCAGGCATTCCTGAGCAACGGTTTCACGGTTGAGGACGAGCGTAGTTCTGCGGTGGGCTCGGCGTCGGTGAACGTTGTGTTTCAGCGTCTGTAGGTGGGGTGGCGGACGCCGGAATGGGACACAAAGAAAGAGGGCTCCGCAGCAGCGGAGCCCTCTTGGCGTTCCGGGTTATCCGTCGTTAGACGGAGGCTTGCGCCGCCCAGGAGTCGAGGACCATCTGGATTTGCTCGACCTGAGTTGGAGGCTCATCGGCTTGGGCACTCATGTAGGTGGTAAAGCGCTCCGATCCCTGCATCGTTGGCCACCGCTCTAACGGCAATTCCACGTAGGATGCCTCCTTGGCATCCCTGAACGTGTTCATGGGATCGCCACCGTCCGCGACAATGTCCATCTGATCGCGAAGGAGCTTGCGGTAGAGGATGATCCCACGGTCAGACTCGCCGAGCTTTTCCAAGCTACGATCGGCGTTCTTACCTTGCGTGATCCATGCCACGAAGTCCTGGTGGTTGACGAGATCGGGAATGATTTGGCCATCCTTGTCGAACAGCGGGACGTGCCAGTAGGGAACCTTCTCCTGTTTCGCCTGCGTCACGTCTGGCGCGCCCTTGTAGAAGAACCAAGTGATGTGCAACGTCGTTTCGTCGTCTATCGGCACGCGGTATTGGAAGTTGCATTTCACCATGTCTCCAACATAAAGAATGTTCGGAAACACGGCTGGGTGGCCCATCGTCCAGTCGTGGTCGTCTTCCGTGCCATCGTCGGTCACGCGCCGCTTGATAACGCCGTGGTCGAACTGGGTGAACCCAATCTTCTTGTGCTTGCGTGGCACCGTCATTACCAGCTCGGGTGCATCGCTGCTCTTCTGCATCGCTTCCTGACGTTGCATCTCGCCCCAATACCCGTGCAGCCACTCCAGATGGACCGGGTCTAGCGAATTCTCTTGGCACTGGAGCCAGTTGCAGGGAAGCTCGGCGATACCGATGGCCGCGAAGCCATTCTCATAGGCGTAGGGCTCCCAGGTGGGATTCAGTGGGGCGGGTAGCGGTCCCATGTAAGCCCAAAGCATCCCGAATCGATCTTCCACCGGGTAGCCCTGAATCTTGACCTTCTCCTTGAAGCGTCCGTCCGGGTGGACGGTCTCTTCGAACGGCTGTTCGATGCACTGACCACTCTCGTCATACATCCAGCCGTGGTACATGCAGCGAAGGCCATTTTCTTCGGGGATGCCGTAGGAGAGGTCGACGCGACGGTGGGCGCAAAGGCGCTCGATCAGGCCGTAGGTGCCGGAGCGATCCTTGTAGAGGACCAGGTCCTCGCCGAGGAGCCGAACTGCCTTGGTGGCGTGCGCATCGAGCTCACCGGTAGCGGCGATCGGGTGCCAATAGCGGCGCATCAACTCGCCCATGGGCGTACCCGGCCCGACCTTGGTAAGGGCGTCGTTCTCTTGCACTGAAAGCATCGTTCAAAACCTCCGCCTGAGGGGAAAAGAGTGGACAAAAAAGGAACCGACGGGCGTCATTGTACACCTCTGGACTAGACAATTGATGGGCCTCTTTACGAGTTCCGGGCTTCCGATATCAACGTGACACCCCGATAAACTCCATGTCTCTGCGAGAGGAGCCCCTCAAGCGCGGTGCTGGATTCCGCGTTCCGCCCTAAGGAGGACCTGAGGAAATCCGGCGGAGGCGGGGGCGGCTCGATCTAGAGCGCTACACAGCCGGCCGGTAGACGCCGAACGCGTCACGTAACGTGTTGCAGATTTCGCCAAGCGTGGCGTACGTCTCGACGCATTCGAGTAGCGCTGGCATGGTGTTTACGGTGGCGTCAGCTGCTGCGGCCACCAGCCGCTCCAGCGCGCGGTCGACCGCGGTGGTGTCACGTTCTGCCCGCACCCGTTGTACGCGTGCCACCTGGCGGCGCTCCGCATCGGGATCCAGGCGTAGTACCTCAACGGGCGCCGCCGTGTCGGAGACGTTGGCGTTGACTCCCACGATGATGCGCTCGCCCGATTCGACGAGCCCCAGGTGCCGGTAGGCGGCGTCTTCTATCCGCTGTTGCTGGAAGCCACGCTCGATGGCGGCGGGCGCGCCGCCCATGGCGTCGATGGCCGTGATCAGTTCGTTCGCCAGACGCTCCAACTCGTTGGTGAGGTGCTCAACGTAATGAGAGCCCGCAAGCGGATCGACCGTCTCTGTCACGCCAGACTCACTCGCCAAAACCTGCTGCGTGCGCAGGGCGAGGGTCGCTGAATCCTCCGTGGGTAGGCCGAGTGCTTCGTCTTTGGAGTTCACGTGCAGTGACTGCGTACCGCCGAGAACGGCGGCGAGGCCCTGGATCGTGGTGCGCACGACGTTGACGTCGGGCTGCTGTGCCTGGAGGGTTACTCCCGCAGTCTGCGTGTGGAACCGCAGCATCCACGACCGAGGGTCTTTGGCGTGGAACCTTTCGCGCATAATCTTGGCCCACATACGCCGCGCCGCGCGGAACTTCGCCGCTTCTTCGAAGAGATTGTTGTGCGACGCGAAGAAGAACGAGATTCGCCCTGCGAACGAGTCAACGTCCAGCCCGGCGTCCACCGCAGCTTGGACGTACGTGATGCCGTTGGCGAGGGTGAACGCGATCTCCTGCGGCGCGGTCGATCCGGCCTCTCGCATGTGGTAACCGCTGATGCTGATGGTGTTCCACTGAGGAACTTGCTCCGCGCAGAAGGCGAACATGTCCGTGATCAGACGTAGCGAGGGACCTGGCGGGTAGATGTACGTGCCCCTCGCGATGTACTCCTTCAGAACATCGTTCTGAGTGGTACCACCGAGCTTTTCAAAGGCCACGCCCTGCTTACGGGCGACAGCGAGGTACAGCGCTAGCAGGATCGGGGCGGTCGAATTGATGGTCATGGACGTCGTGACCTTGTCCAACGGGATCCCGTCGAACAGCGCTTCCATGTCGGCGAGGCTGGCTATGGATACACCGACCTTGCCCACCTCGGATCGGGCCATGTCGTCGTCAGGGTCATAGCCGGTTTGGGTGGGGAGATCGAAGGCGACGGACAGCCCGTTCTGCCCCTGGGACATGAGGTACCGGTACCTGGCGTTGGATTCCTCTGGCGTGGAGAACCCCGCGTATTGGCGCATGGTCCACAAACGGCCGCGGTACATGGAGGGCTGGGTACCACGGGTGAATGGGTATTCGCCGGGTAACTCGGCGGGTGATTCGGAGGCAGCAGGCTCTGGTGCGTAGATTGGCTCGATGGTGAGGTCGGATTCGGAGTGGAACTCTGGCTGCCGCTCGGGTGTGCGTTTGATAGCGGGACTGTAGGTCTCTTTGCTCCAACGTTCGTGTTCGTCTGACATCGGTGGCCCCTGAGCGTTGTGATTCATGAGCAATGGTATCTGAGGCACGTGTGGCGCGCGTGGGCGGGTGGGATGTGGGCGGGTGGGATTTCGTACGCGCGAAGATGTGCTTCTGGATACGACGAAGCAGAGTGTCGCGGATCGGGCCTAAAAATCTTGGCTGCTAAACTTGGCGACGACATTGGGGCGCCGTCCTCGGCGGAGTAATCAGATGATTGTGATACGGCGATTATTCGCGTTACTTTTGATCCCAGTGTTCCTAGGTCTTTTCCTGGCCACGCTGCTGGTGTTCCGAGTGAACCATACGGTTCTAGAGCCAGCGTTCTACACTGACACGTTTCGAGAGTTGGACCTTTTCAATTTCATCTATGAGGAGGGTATTCCGTTCGCCGTGGCTGAAGCCCAGAAGACGGGCACCTTCTCCCTCGATCAGGTCCCACCAGGCATTGATGTTTCACCTGGAGGCATCTCTTCAAATCTCAAACGCGTACTCCCGCCGGCGTGGCTGGAGGAGAACGTAGCGACCGTGGTCAACGCGGCCGTGCCTTATATCACGGGTGCCGAGGAGCATTTCGACGTCACGATCGCAGTGGACGACCGGATTGAGGCCGCCACAGACGTATTCAAAGAACTCTTGCTGGACGCCGATATTCACGGGTATCTGGTGAATCGCGTTGTCACTGACCGGATCGACGAGTCCGGCGTCCTCAATCAGCTCCCGCTGGGCATGACGCTCACCTCGCGGCAGGTGGTGGACGGTGTCGTGGAGATCGTGCCGGATGTCTGGCTCAAAAAACAGGTCGTGGGGGTGATCGATGAGGTCATGCCTTACCTGCTGGGCCGCACCGACACATTCTCGATAACCATTCCGGTGCATGAGCGCGCCGCGACAGGGATCGACGTTGTTGAAGGCTGGGTGCTTACCAGTCTCGAGGGGCAAGGCGCTTACGAGTTCCTGCTTGAAGAGCAGATCGCGCCAGTGGTGCAGAGTTCGCTGGGGTCGGTCGTCGAGCTTCCATACGGTGTCACGTTCACCAACGCGGAGATCGTCGACGCCATCAGCCAAGTGCTGCCGGCGGACTGGATCGCCGATCGTGTACGGGAGACCGTGGATGGCGTTGGCCCTTATATCATCGGTCGCACCGACAGCTTCGTCATCGTGGTCCCGCTCGCGGATCGCGCAACGCTCGCGGCATCCGTGCTCCTTGACGTGGCCGACGCGAAGTTCGCAGAGATCTACACTTCCCTCCCGGTCTGCTCGATCCAAGATCTCCTCAGCCTCACTCTCACCCTGGATTCGCTGCCTCCGTGCCGCCCTCCGGCGGTGTCCTACGAGCAGTTGAAAGTCGTCGTCGGCTTGGACGTGCGCGAGCAGCTTGTTACGGCGATCGTGGCGCCGCTGCCTGACACCATCGCGCTCACCGAGGAGCTGGTGTTTGCCCAGCTTGGCGACGACTCACCGATCGCCGTCGAGGATCTCCGCGAGATACTCAGAGACGGTTATACGTTCACCGAAAAGAATCTCGAAATCCTCATTCGTTCCCAGGCGGCCGACGCCGCTACCGCTGAAAACAATATCGAATTGCTTGGCAAAGCCCGTGGGTGGTTACGCGACGGTTTCGCGGTCGACGAATCTCACCTGCGGGAGCTGGTGGGCAGCGACGCGGACGTTGATGTGTTCAATAACATTCGTGGGTACATCGACTTCGGCAGGAGCATCATCGCGGTCCTCGTGATATTGTCTGGGTTGTTTGCGCTCATGATCGGATTTCTGGGTGGTCGTAGCTGGGGCTCGCGGTTGGCCTGGGCAGGGGTGCCGTTGCTGGTTTCCGGTGGTCTTGCTGTAGTCCTGTTCGGCCCGGTCGCTGCGTACGGTTTCGAGACCGTTGACGAGTTCATCCGGGGCCTGGAGATCAACCATATATTCATTGACAAGCTCATCGATGTACGGGTCTCGATGAAGGAATCTTTCGTTTCCCCATTGGCCTTCCAAAGTGGATCAACCGCCATCGTTGGCGCTGGCATGATCATAACGGGTGTGGTACTCGGGAAGCGTCGGGGCCCCTAGGCTGTGGACGCGCCAAAACCGGGTTGGGGTTGAGGTATATTCATGCTCCGAGTGGTCGATTCGCTTAGCATTGAGCTGTATTCCCATGCGTAGAACGCTAACGGTTCATTGCGGGCGTACAGCGCCCGTCGCTAGAATCGCGATGCTCGAATCTTAGAGATGCGGGTAGACCTCTGGGGCGTGGTGCATGACTGACCGCATCGTTGCTGGTGACCCGCTGGACGATGATATTTCGTCTGAAGGTGGGCTGCGTCCGCGCCGACTTTCCGAGTACGTGGGACAGCAGAAGGTCAAGGAGAACTTGACCATAGGCATGACTGCCGCTCAACAGCGTGGTGAACCCCTCGATCACGTGCTGCTCTACGGCCCACCAGGTCTTGGGAAAACAACCCTAGCGAACATCATTGCCTCTGAGATGGGCGCAAATATCCGCGTCACCGCCGGGCCTGCGATCGAGCGCCCCGGCGATATGGCATCGCTGCTGACTCAGCTCAAAGCGGGTGATGTGCTTTTCATTGACGAGATTCACCGGCTGGGCAAAGTCGTCGAAGAGATTCTTTATCCCGCGATGGAGGACTTCTCGCTGTCTTGGGTGATGGGCAAGGGGCTGAGCGCCCAAAGCATCAATCTCAAGATCGAGCCCTTCACCCTGGTGGGCGCGACCACACGGTACGCGATGCTCAGCGCGCCACTTCGCGACCGCTTTGGGTCGACCTACCGGCTCGACTTCTACGACCTGGCTGCGATGGAGCAAATCGTGGCACGCTCCGCAGAGATACTGAACGTACAGATTGTTCCTACGGGGGTGCACGAGGTCGCACTGCGGGCACGGGGTACTCCGCGGGTTGCAAATCGACTCTTGCGCCGCGTTCGTGACTACGCGCAAGTGCGGGCAGATGGCGTAGTCACCGCAGAGGTCGCCGCACAGGGGTTAGCGCTGCTTGAGGTCGATAGCATCGGCCTCGACGAGATTGATCACCGAGTGCTTCGCGCGATTGCTGAGAAGTTCGACGGTGGCCCTGTGGGACTTGAGACTATCGCTGCGTCCATCGGCGAGGAGTCGGACACCATCATGGATGTGTATGAGCCCTACCTCTTGCAGTTGGGGTTCCTGAGCCGCACTCCTCGTGGACGGGTGGCGACCAAAGCCGCCTACTCCCATCTCGGGTTGCCGTTCCCCGCGAAGCTAGAGCAACGCCAGTCGACGTTCTGGACCGGCCAATCCCAGTGATGTGGGCTTTGTCGCTGCTGGCGGTGAGCACCGCCGCAGTGTTGGCAGCATGTGAGCCTGACTCCACCAACTCCCCTCCGTCTCCGACCCCCAGCCCGACGTCGGTGCCTACGCCAACGCCGGTTGCGACGGCGGCCACCGACGTGTTGGTCCTCCGCGTCGGCGCCGGGAAGTTCATCGTTGAAGTCGCTGACGATACTATCGAGCGTGCTGCTGGTCTGTCTGGGCGCGATTCCCTCGCCCAGGGCACCGGTATGTGGTTCGCGTATCCTACGGTTGGCCACCCGAGCTTCTGGATGCGCGGCATGCGGTTCCCGATTGATCTCGTATGGGTCGACGCCTCGCTTCGGGTCGTCGCGGTCATCCACCAGGTACCTTCCCCACTGGCCGGAGCGACCGTGGACGACCTTCCCTTGTATAGTCCCGGTGCGCCGATCATGTACGTGCTCGAGATCAATGCGGGCCAGGCTGTCGATCTGGGAATTGCGGCCGGGGAGTTGGTGTCGTTGGAGTCACCATGAGTAAAGAAACAACACAGCTAGGAGGATAGTTTTGATTTACGAAATGAGGACATATGAAGCGGCGCCAGGCAAGCTTCGACCGCTGATAGACCGGTTCGCCAAAACAACGGACCGTCTGTTCAAAAAGTACGGTTTCAGGCCGATCGGCTATTGGACGGAGAACATCGGTGACAACACCAAGCTGCACTACATGCTCGCGTGGGAAAACGACGCGGAGCGGCTGGCGAAGTGGGCAGAGTTCCGCGATGACCCCGAGCGGGCAACCGCCTTCGCTGCCTCTGAGGCCGATGGTCAACTGGTGACCAGGATCAACAATCGAATCTGGGTGCCAACCGCTTTCTCCGAGCTGCACTAGCGCTCGACCGTGATAGTCGGGGTGCTGGCACCCCGACTATCACCCCGACTGTCACGGAGATTCGGCCTCGGCCTCCTGGCGCGATGAGCTCGTTGGTCTGTCCCGCGACGCGCGGTCCGACGTGTTGGTGAGGGGTCGCCAAACGAAGGATCGCCGCCGCGCCCGCCGCCTTGCCTGGGCGTGCCCAGGACACCTAGAATCGTGTGGCTGCGTACTTCCTACGCTGCCCCGTGGTGCAGTGGTAGCACAGCAGACTTTGAATCTGTTAACCCTGGTTCGAACCCAGGCGGGGCAGCCAGTCGACCATCATGAAAAGCCCTCTGACGAAATTCGCTCAGAGGGCTTTTCATAGCCAATTTGACAGCCACTCAATTCAGGGACTATCCCGCAGCGTCAAAGAACTCGTCGAGTTGCTTCTTGGCGTCAGGAAGGAGACTGGGCATCAAATGCCTGTATGTCCTTGAGCGTCGTGCTGATCTGAGTGTGCTATCGGGCCACTATCGACGCCTCCGTGGAAGCTACCGCCGCTGGCGTGGAATTCACAAATCGGGGCGTGGGCAGGTCGTGAAAAAAGTTCGCCATGCAGATGCCTACGGGTTCGCCTTGCTAAGAGAAAAAGACAAAGTGACCCCTTGGGATCTCAAGCAATGGGAGTTCTATCCCATTTCCACTGAGATCCTTGATCGTGAGATGGCAAAGGCAAAATCGATCTCGCTGACTGGGCTCAAAACGTACGCAACATCAGTAGGTGCAACGATTTGGCCACCGTGGTTACAGGTAGGTAAGACAGGCGAATCGTGAGCTGTTGTGCGACCTGCAACGACTAGCACGGGATCAGGTCAGGGTTTCAAGAAGCTTCTGGAGACCGGGACTGATGCGTTGATAGTAATCAACGTGTCGCCGGCGAAAGGCTGGGTGATACATGTCGGCGAACACTGGAACGGAGTCTGGTCTAGCCAACGAACCGAAACGGACTCCCGCCCAACGCCAGGTGTGCTTGAATCCGATGGTATGAGCAACATCGTCAAAGGTGCCGCCGCAGAGGACGATATCGGGATTCATTAGTTCGATTTCTTGCCACCACAGGTTCACATCGCGACGGGCATAGGCCCTGATTTCGTTCCTCTTGGCTGTGCCACCGCCAGGAATCTTCTTGAGATTGGTGACTCCGAGGGTTTGCAGCCCTTCGGCTGCATCCTGCCAAGATGCTACGTCTATTGACATTGGCAGCCCGTGGTGCAGTGCCTGGACGAGCAATCCGCCGAATCTCCACGTTGTCCACACGCCAGCCTTGGAAAATTGGCGTCCACTCAGGACTCTTTTCGCCGCGTTGCTAAGCAAGAGAGGGAGCTTCCAATCCTTGTCAGCCGAATTCACCTCTCTAAGGAGCCCAACCACCCGCGGCGAACTGCTCAGAGATTGCTCTTCATTGACCAGTCCGCAAGGGATGAAGCAATCGTCCTGGCGTTGGTGCCACGAGTACAACTGCGCTAGTTGCTCGGTGATCGATGGGCTACGTTGCGGCACGAATGATCCTTGTGTGGGGCCTGGACGCTGGGTGCGTGGTGACGTCGGCCTGCCTCCCGTCCAGCCACACCTCGCGACCATCCTTGAGACTGTCGATTTATCGGGCGCCGGTCATCGCCCCTTGGGTTTTCGTCACATCCAAGACCCTAACACTCCTCTGTGGCGAGCGGCTTGCAAGCTTTCCGCCAGTGGCTAATGCATTGCCTGATGACTAATCAACGTGAGTCGCCCAGGGACGGGGCGTGTTGTAGTCGACCCCGTGGGACCGGAACCAGATTCCAATACCTGCCCAGAACTTCTCCGGGTCCATGTCCGTGATATCTCCGGTGATGCCACGGGACATGATCAACGACCCCCAGGATTCGGGACTTAGCCTGTCGCCTTCGACCGGGTGATCGCCTTCCCATCCGGCGACGTTCGGTAGTTGCACTGCGAGAAAGTCATGTAGGACTTCGGCGTCAGCGGTCAACGCTTCCTTGACGACGCCGTCCTCTAAGATGAGGACAACGTCAAACTCTCCGTATGATCTCCACTCTGCAGTTATTGCCACGCCAGTCTGGCTCCTCGATTCTCATCTAGCTCGCACCGCCTGAGACAAACGTAGACTCCAGCGGCACTGCCCTGGAGTCTACTGTATCGCGCGTGTCGACTGGGTGTCCGGTCGGGAACCGGGACGTACCGCTGCCTAGAAGAACGTGGTGATCACCTTGGACAGCAGGACGTTCTGGTCCAGGAGGATCAAGCGTTTGGTAATTTTCCATCCCGTGTCGGGGTCTCGGCGCAACACGTCCTGCCGGGTGCCAACGAACATATTGACCTCGTCACGCAGGCGGTTGGTCCAGCAGTAGAAGTTGCTGCGCACGGGGACTTCGTCGCCATCCAGTTCGCCAACCTGGATGTTGGTGATTAAGTGGCGAATGCGGGAGAAGGGCTCCTCGGCCCAGTGAAGGCCAGTGTTGATCTGGCGAACACGCCCGGCGAGCGTGCGTTTGCCTTCGTCGAACCAGGAGATCTCTGACTCAGAGTCAGTGTTCTCGCGATGCTGCTCGCCAAACTTCACGTTGCGGCGGACCGGCATGTGGTAATGGATGTCCTCGGCGATGAGCTCGATCCAGTCGTTATACCGGCGGTCGTCCAGCAGTTCGGCCTCACGGTACAGGAACTTTTCGATCTCCCGCTCAAAGAGCAGTCGTTCAATCGCCGCGTTCGTAGCGTTGGTGGTCATGATGTGTTCTCCCGCTGCTAGTCGCCGAGCCCGACCACGTCAGTGGCGAAGACCATGTCTTCTGTGCCTACCAGCGAGGGATCCTCTGACGACTCTAAGAACTTGATGAATAGCCACGCCCCATCCCTGGGGTTGGCCGTGACCTCGGCGAGGGACCCGTCGCGCAATCTGATCTTCTGTCCCTCCGGTAGGTTCGTGATGATCACCGTGTTGTTCACGTTGATCAGGTCGTCGGCGTTTGAGCCTTCACGCCCGGTTGTCATCGGTAACTCCTCGTCCCCGCTGCCGGTTACTTGTCGGTGTTCTTCTTGGGGTTGACGGGGTAGATCTCGTCCCAGCTACCGGCCTCCATGAACTCCACCCAACGGCGCAGACGCGCACGCTGATTCTCCTCAGCGATGCGGTAATTGAAGGTCATGCCTGGCAGGCGGTCGTCCTTGAAGTCGTGGCCGATGCCCATCTGGAAGTTGTACGGCAGGCGCTGGGCCACCGTCCCCAGGCTGGCGGGGAAGGCGTAGTTCCAGTTCTCCATATCGTCGGACTCAGTGACGCCCGTGGGGCCGCCATAGCGCATCATGTAGCGGCGCTGAGCGTCCTTGACGACCTTGGGCGCGTTCTTGTCGACAGGGTACTGTCTCCAGCTCTCCGTCACTCCGACGCCGTGGGGGTGCCAGATGAGGATGCGGTGGGGTTGGATATTCACGTTGGGCCAGATCAGCGCTGTTCCGCCATCGCCTCCGTGCAGATAGACGTCCTTGTACTTGGCCTGCTTCTTCACTCGCGTGCCACGGTAGTACTCGTCGACCTCTTTGGGCTCGGTCTGCCAGGTGTCGGCGTAGTCGGATACGCCTGGTTGGTCGAACATGTAGTTGTGACCACCGTGACCGAGCTCCGGGAGCATCATCTCGTAGGAGGTCTTGGAGAACGGTGCCTTCACGCCAGAGCGGCTACCACCTTCCATATCGCCTTGCGGGCCGATGGCCGCGACATTCACTGAACGGTGTGTCATGGCTGCGTGGGCGCTGTCGCCGTCGAAGCTGAAGCCGGGGAACTTCCAATTGGTGGGTATACGCCACTTGGTGGCGGGGTTGAATAACTCAACGCCGTTGTCTTCGCCATCCGTGCTTTGGAAGCACCACTGGATGGTCGGCGCGAATGCACCCATGTAGTCCTCGAACGAAGGAGCTTTCGCATCCCACGTGGCCCAGATGGAGCCGTGGTAGTTGGACATCTGCGCGACTTCGTGGAGGCCCCAGTCGTCCTTGATCAACTCTTCGTGGAACGCTGCCTTGTGGTGCGGCACGCCAACCAACTTGCCATCCGTGTCATAGCTCCACCCGTGGAAAGGGCAGGTAAAGATCAGCGTGTTGCCGTCGTCGTAACGGCATACCTTCATGCCGCGATGCCGGCAGGTGTTGAGAAAAACGTGGAGCTTCTTCTGGCGGTCGCGAACCAGGAGGACTTCCTCTTCACCCATACGCGACATCACGAAGTCGCCTGGGTTGGGCACCTGCGATTCATGCCCGATAAAGAGCCACGCTCGCGTGTAGATCTGCTCAAGCTCTTGCTGGTAGATTGCTTCGTTGACGTAGATTTCTCTCGCGACGATTCCTTTGTCGAGATCCACTAGATCCCTGAGCGATCGGTCCCCTCGCGAGTGAATAATCGAAACCATTTGTCGTCCTCCTACCCACACTTGTTGCTGAACCACGCTGACACGCAGGGCCACCCCAGGCGTGCCAGCCGTCACACTGACATGAAGCTACTGCTCTTGATACACCCGACGCACGCCCAAATCAACACCGGGGAGGTGACCATTCGTAGGTATCCCTCTTGCTTGTCGTCGCAAATCCGCTGGCGCGGAGGGGGACGGAGTTACAGGCTTGGCAGGCTGTACCCCGTTTGCCGAGCGGCGGCCTGGGGTATGCGAGAGGCCCCCGCCGGTCGGCGGGGGCCTCTTCTCTCGCTGTCAGTGTCTGCTCTGGTGCTGTTACTCAGCGCCAGCGAGGGTTGCGAACAGCTTTGCGAGCGAGGGGTCGACCAAAGCGGTACGTCCCAACTCCAAGGCTTTGATGATGTCCTCTGGACCGCCGTACTTCACCGGGCGCCCGAGCAGGTTGGCTGCCGCAACGAAGTCAGGGTCACCGATGGTGTCGGCGAAGCCCTTGACCCAAACGTCAACGATGTCCTGGGGGACACCTGCGGGCAGGACGAAGGTTCGGCTGAGGTTGTCGTTCACGGTCTCCGTGAGGTTGAAAACAGCTTTCTGGCCCTCAGTCACAGTGATTCCCACCGTTGCAAGAGCATCGAACACATGTGGCGGCACGGTGGCATTCAAATCTTTGGTTACGTACTCGACGAACCGGGGGTCGTCGGCCGGGTCAGCCCCCCAGGTGAACAGGGGAACAATTTTCTGGTCCTCGATCCACTCGGGGAACAGAGTGACTGCGGCGGTGTAGTTGCCTCGGGATGTGCCCGTAATCTCACCCCGGTCGAATGCGGCCGCTATTTCAGACGTACCACCGTATCCGGAAATCTGCTTGAACGGGCCACCGAGCGCTTCGGCGAACGCAACACCAACGCCTCCGGTGTCACCGATGGCCGTGTTGCCAGCGGTCATTGTCTGGCCGGTGGCCAAGGCCTCCTCCCACGTGGTAGCGAAATCGCGGAAGACGTAGTACCCGGTCGTCACTGACGAGGCGTCCGGCGTCCCGAGGATGTTGACCTTCGCGAGGTCGAAGAATTCGACGTCGTCGCCAAGGAGCTCACGCTTGTAGAAGCGAGGGTGGGAGACGGCGACGCTGTACCCGTCGGTCTCGCCGTCGATCGCCTTGAAGACACGCTCACCGCCCGCCCCATCCAGGTTCCGGACGATGAAGTTGGGCGTGCCTGGGAAATGCCGGGGAGCGAACTTACCGAACAATCGGGCGAAGGCATCGTAACCGCCGCCGGGAGAGAACCCGACAACCACCTTGACGTTCATGCCGTCGAAGTAGGCGACCATGTCACGTGAAGGCGTGGGCGTCGGGGGCCTGGGCGTCGCGGTCGGCGCAGGCGTCGGAGTTGGTACACCGGGAGCCAGGGTCGCCGTTGGCGTAGCCGGTGGCGCGGGAGTGTTGGTCGGCGCGGGCGTGTTGGTCGGTCGCGGGGTGGCTGTTGGGTCACTGCCGCATGCCGCCAGGAGCAGCGTCGCGACGGCGAGCGCTGCCACTATCAAAGTTGGGCGGAATAGCTTCATAGCGAGACTCCTTGGTTCCTGTAAGTCACGAACAACCGACAATACCAATGCCATGGAAGGGTATCGAAGTTGGGCGAACATTAGAGGGGCGTCAGGCGTATGTCAATCGTAGCGTGGTGAAGCACCCTACAGCAGAGCTACCTGGCTGCCGTGTCACCGGTTTTGATAGCATGCGTTGGCAACCCTGATGCCTAGCTCGGCTAGGCACGGTTGCCAGAGAAGATGGTCCGGATGAGTTAGACGAAAGGAGCGTGCGATGACTCAAGCTTTTCGAGCGTTGGAAGCAGGCCCAAAGGGCCTCGATGACCACTTAGCGTTCATGGAGAACACTCCGAAGCGCGTACGTGTGATGTTCGGTGGCGAAGCCATCGCAGATAGCACCAACGTTCAGATTATGTTCGAGACCAACCATCAGCCTGTGTACTACTTCCCGATGGAAGACGTACGTATGGATCTGATGTTTGCGACCGAGCGGAGCACCACCTGACAGATCAAAGGAGACGCCCGGTACTGGAGCGTCCAGGTTGGTGACAAGGTGGCCGAGGACGTGCTTTGGAATTACCCCGAGCCGTTCGTCGAATGCGTTGAGGTTACGGAGTTGGTGGCGTTCTACTGGGACAAGGTTGATGCGTGGCTCGAGGAGGACGAGCAGGTGTTCATCGGGCCTAAGGACCCGTACACCCGCGTCGACACCCGAGAGACCTCCCGCCGTGTTGAGGTGGTCGTCAATGGTGTGAAGATTGCGGACACGAAGAAGGCTGTCATGCTGCTAGAGACGGGCCAACCGCACCGATACTACATACCAAAAGCCGATGTGCAGATGGGCCTGCTCCGGGAGACGGGCCGTACGATGGAGTCAACGTACAAGGGTACCGCCAGCTACTACGATATCGAGGCTGGCGGTGAGACGGCGGAGCTTGTTGCGTGGATCTACGAAGATCCGATCGCAGAGAGTGGCAGGATCGCCGGGTACATCTGCTTCCCTCAGGGGAAGGTGGAGATGTGCGTGGACGGTGTTCCCCAGGAGAACCCGAAGTCTCGCTGGGACTGATTTACCTGGACGCGGAAGCAAGTTAATAAGGAAAGGGCAGCGATGAGTGTCGCTGCCCTTTCTTTGTCGCGTGTCCCGGTGCTAGCGAGGGCCTACCAGCACATCGTCACCGTCGATCTGCACAGCGTAGATGGTGATCGGTTCCGTCGCCGGTGGGTTCATCACCGAGCCGTCGAGCACATTGAAGTGACTGTCGTGACAATCGCAGGTGATCTCTTCACCTTCCAATGAACCTTCGCCCTCGAACACGAAGTCGCAGTCCTCGTGGGAGCAGACGTTGGAGAACGCAATCACCTGGCCTGCGATCTCGGTGACCACGATCGCTTCACCTTGAGCTTCTACGACAGTCAATTTACCGGCCTCGATGTCGCCTCGCTGGGCGACCTTCTCAAATCCCTCCATGGGGTGGGCCTCCTAAGGTTTTTCGTCTACGTGGATCTCCACGTGTTGCTTGCGGGTCTTCGGTCGTGTGTCTTGTCCCGGCTCGGCGGAAAGAACGATACGCTCCACGTATTTAACGTTTGCGCATTGGTCTACTTCGTCGGTCTGGCAGGCCGCAACGTCGGGGATAAAGAAGCGAATGGGCCCCCCCTTGTCATGCGGTAGGGCCTCGCCGCCCAGCCCATAGATCAAGATGGCGTGGTCCTTCACGGCATGCAGAGGAACACACGCGCTATAGTTGCCTTCCGCGTGGATGGTGATGAACCGCGCCTCGCCGGAGAGACCTGCGTCGTCTAGAACCGACGCGAGTTGGACGGCCACGCCTTCGCGGTCTGCCGTGAGTGCGGTAACGTCGGGAATCTGCCCGGCCAGCGAAGCCAACGCTTCTGAGTCGAGCGAGCGAGTCTTGGACACGAGTCCTTCGATGATCAATGCCGCCATGGGCCACCTCCGATGAGCGCAAGTTTACCCGCCAGTTGGCCTCCGCAGGCAAGGGGTTTGCCGAACGCCCAGGAAAATGACCTCTGGCGTGTTAGCATCCGCCCGACTTGAGCACACCAAAAAGCGGGTCTGCGATCCGCGAGATTCTAAGCCGGAGAACCCTGCCGGTATTCTCGGCTTTCTTCTTCTGGAGCTTCGGAACCGGCGGGCTGTGGCTCGTCCGGCCTCTCTTTGCTTACGAGATTGGTGGAACGTTCTTTCTTGTCGCCCTTATCTCATCGGCGAGTGCTCTCCCACGCGTCGTCATCGGGCCCGTCACGGGGTACCTAACGGACCGCTTCGGACGTCGTCCGTTCGTGGTGCTGGGCGCTTCACTGCACATCGTCGCCCTTACCGGGGACTTTTTCGTCCAGGAGTACTGGCAGTTTCTCGCGTTCGAGATCGTGGCGGGCACGGGTATTGCCATTTACATGACGAGCTCAAACGTGCTGATGGCGGACGCTACGCGCACCGGTACGCGGGGACGAGCGATTGCTGCGCGGCAGGTGTCGAACCGCATGGGCAATCTCGCGGGACCTGCGGTGGCAGGGCTGATCGCGGCTGTTTTCGGCCTGCGCTACGTCTTCATCTTCATCGCTTTCACCAAACTCATGGTCATCCTCGTCGCGTTGTTCTTCATTAAGGAAACGCGGGAACCAGCTACAGCCAGGTCTCCGAAATCGGCCGGCGAGCGTGAATCTCGGATACCTGATCTGTCCATGTTCAGGAGCCGCGCCTTCTTGTCGCTCGCCCTGGGGACCGTTGCTTTGGGGCTGGTCAACGGGGGCACCGGCGTGTTCCGGACCTTGTTCCCTCCGCAGGCTGGGCTTGTTGCCGACCTCAGCCAGATGCAGATTGGGAACCTGATCGCGGTGGCCGGCCTGTTCGGACTGCTGAGTTCGGTGCCGAGCGGCATGGCGGTAGACCGCTTTGGCCGGAAGTGGCCGCTGATTGTTGGCCTTTTGGCCACGGCACTGGGAACGTACTTCATGGCACTCACGGGGGACCTGGCCACGGCATTGTTGGCGGTCACGGTCTTCGGGTTTGCGGAGTCGCTCGGGCAAGGCTCTTTGCAGGTTTACGCCATGGACCAGGCACCTGCCGAGAAGCGTGGTGCGTTCCTAGGCATGTGGCTGTTGTTCACCAACGTGGGCCAGATCACCGGCCCACTGGTTATTGGAACGATCGCCGACGCCCACGGATTCAAAACAGGGTTCGTTACGGTCGTCGCCGCGCTGGTGGTCGCGGCGGGCTTGATGGCCATGCTTGGACGAGACACACGCGCGGAAGCCCGCAGACAGGACGCACTCGGGCGTTCTTGACACACCGTAGGATGCGGCCTACGGTGCTAACACTTTCGTTACTTCAGAGAGGAAACAGCGATGTACGACCTACTTATCAAGGGCGGCATGATTGTAGATGGGTCAGGGATGCCCGCCTATTACGGCGACGTAGGCATCAAGGACGGGAAGATTGCAGAGGTGGGTCGATTGCACGGGCCTGCCGAGCGTGTGATCAACGCCGAGGGGCGCGTGGTGGCTCCCGGATTCATCGATAACCACTGCCACTTCGACGCGCAGGTCACGTGGGACCCGCTGTGCACGTACTCACCGCATCATGGAGTGACGACGGTTATTTTCGGCAACTGCTCGTTGGGCCTCGCTCCGGTGCGCCCCGACGACCACGAAAGCCTCGCCATGATGCTGTCGCGCGTGGAGGCCATCCCGATGGAGAGCCTCAATGCGGGTGTCGAGTGGGACTGGGAGACGTTCCCCGAGTACCTGGACAAGATCGACCGCCAGCTCGGGGTCAACGTCGGCGTGATGATGGGCCATTCCGCGATTCGCCAGTACGTCATGGGCGACGACGCACGCGAGCGGGAGCAGGCCACCGATGAAGAGATCGAGGCCATGAAGGCCATCGTGCGCGACGGCATCCGCTCAGGGGCGGTCGGATTGTCGTTCGACCGTAACCGTGGGCACCTGGACCTGCTGGGTCGTAAGATACCGGGCATCGTTGCGCCCTTCGAAGAGATATACGCGCTCTGCTCCGCGCTTCAAGGGCTGTCCTCGGGTGTTCTGCAATGCGGATCCGCGTACCCACATGAGATCAGAGAAGGCTTCGCCACCAAGATGGGCGATATCAGTGGACGCCCGGTGGTCTACAACCAGATCACGTACAACCAGAACGTGCCCAACCAGTGGCGTGAGCACCTGGACATCGTCGAAGAACGTGTACGCGAAGGGCGGCAGGTTTACCCGGTCATCAACCCACGCCCCCAGGCGGTTCGATTCACGATGCGTAACGGTCAGATATTCGATCGGCTGCCTACGTGGCAACCGCTGATGCTGTTGGAGCCGACGGAGAAGGTAGCGGCGTTCAATGATCCGGCGAACCGGGAGAAGATGCGCAGCGAGTCAGAGGGCATCGACCTGCCTCCGACGGCGTTCGGCATCATGTGGGATCGCGTGTTCGTGACGCGCACGGCGCTGGAACAGAACAAGGACTTACAAGGCAAGAGCATCGCGGCAATCGCGGAGGCGCAGGGTAAGCACCCGGTGGACGCGCTTCTGGACCTGGCGATCGAAGAAGACCTGAACACGAGCTTCCGTAACTCCCAGTCTGGTGGTGACGACGGAGCCATGGCCACGATGTTGCAGAGCCCGTACACGGTCATCGGTTTGTCGGACGCGGGTGCTCACGTTGTTTTCGAGGCGGGGTACGGTTACTCCAGCATCGTCCTCGGCCACTGGGTTCGCGACGAGGGAGTGCTCACGCTTGAGGAGGCGATCCGCAAGCTGACGTTCATGCAGGCATCGCTGTACGGCATGCACGACCGTGGTTTGCTGTGGCAGGGGATGGCTGCGGATATCACCATCTTCGACCTGGCGACCATCGCCGCGGAGGAGCCCGAGGAGGTCCACGACCTCCCTGCGGGGATGATGCGCTTGGCCCAACGCGCAACTGGGGTGGATTTCACCATCGTCAACGGTCAGATATTGCTGGAGAACGGCGTGCACAGCGGCGCTCTCCCCGGGCGGGTGATGCGCAACCCTGCTTACACCATGGTCACAGCGTAGGCCACTAGACCTCAACCGATACAATGCCCCCGCCCCGCAAGGCGGGGGCATTTCTATTTCACCGGCCCCTGCCGGTTCATCACCATTCCGAGGAGATTTCATATGGCAGCGATTCGTACAGCACACGCAACATGGTCAGGAAGCCTCACCGAAGGTAGTGGAGTGGTCAGCGCCACCTCATCCAACGCATTCTCCGAGCTCCCCGTTTCATGGGTCGCCCGGACTGAGCAGTCCGGCGGCAAGACCAGCCCGGAAGAGTTGGTCGCCTCAGCCCACGCGTCATGCTTCTCCATGGCGCTTTCAGCAGGGCTCGGCGGTGGCGGCACCCCGCCCTCCAAGCTTGAGGTTGACGCTACGGTAACGTTCGACAAGATCGACGGTGGGTGGAAGATTGCCTCCAGCGCGCTCAAGGTCGTGGGTCAGGTCCCGGGTCTCGATGCCGCAGGTTTCTCCGCCGCCGCTGAAGCCGCCAAGGACGGGTGCCCGATCTCCAGCGCGCTCAAGGGTAACGTCGAGCTCAGCGTCGAGGCGATTCTCGAGTAGTTAGCCGTCACCTAGTACTTCTGCGGGCCGCTCCGAGAGGGGCGGCCCTTTGCGATGTAATCGCCTAGCCGCGCGATTCAAGCCCGCGATGTAGAACCCCGCCCGCACCACCAATCGATCCGTGGAGAATCTCACAACCGGTTGACCGCAGAACCGCAGCGCAGGATGCGGTTCTGACGTTGTCGTCGATATGCTGCAAGCCCTGGGCATCGACACCAATACTCCCAACGTGGACTTCGCGACCGGGGCACGGGGTTTTGGCGTCCACTCTGACGGGCTGATTGAGAAAGCTGAAGACGTGCAGCCTGCCATCCAGCGCGCGGCTGAGTATGTCGGGAATGAGGGCGAACTAGCGCTGGTGCACGTAATCACGACCCACCAGCCGCACTCGGTTGCACTGCTGGTGAGGCGTACCTAAACTCAGGTTGCCCCGTATTCAGCATCGCTAGCGAAAGAGGGCATCAGGTTCGATATGGATCTAGGTGTTCGTGAATGACGATGACACAAACGCATGAACAGGCCGGATTCTCCGGCGCCGGACGACACATCACCGAAGAAGACGAGATCCAGCTGACCAGCGTTGGTGTGGATATCGGGTCTTCAACGTCACACCTCGTTTTCTCCAAACTGGAGCTTGAGCGCCAGAACACACGATACGTGATCGTTAGACGGACGGTGCTTCGCGAGTCCGAGATCCTCCTGACTCCCTACGTCGACGACGGCACGACCATTGACGCTGACGCGCTCGGTAAGTTCATTGATCGTCAGTACAACGAGGCGAAGTTGCAGCGGAGCGCGGTGGATACGGGCGCGCTGATCCTCACGGGCGTAGCCGTACGGCGCAGCAATGCGCGCGCCATCGGTGAGTTGTTCGCGCAGGAGGCAGGCAAGTTCGTTGCCGTTAGCGCAGGGGATGGCCTGGAAGCAACGATGGCAGCCCACGGCTCGGGAGCCGTGGGCCAATCGGGCAGGGCGCGCGCTGACACCGTGATGAACATCGACATCGGTGGCGGCACGTGCAAGGTGGCTATCTGCCAAGCGGGCAAGGTGCTGGAGGTGACCGCGATTGACGTGGGCGCACGCTTGCTTGCGACGGACGAACGTGGCGTCATCACGCGGATCGAGGAGGCGGGTCGCTTCTTCGCTAACAAGGCCGGCCTCAACGTCCAGCTCGACGGCCTGCTCTCAGAGAGCGAGATGGAGACCATCGCGGACCACATGATCGACAAGCTCGTGGAAGTCGTGCTGCTCCAGGACATGACTGATGAAGCCAAGTCGCTACTGCGCTTACCGCCGCTGGAGTACAGAGGCAAGGTCGATTCCGTGATCTTCTCGGGTGGCGTATCTGAATTCATCTACGGCCATGAGCAACGTTCGTTCGGTGACTTGGGCGCAGTGCTCGGCCGCAAGATCAAGGCTCGAATCGGGGAGTTGGGTGCCATGCTCATGGTTCCTGAGGCTGGCATCCGCGCGACCGTGATTGGCGCATCCCAGTACACGGTCCAAGTTTCTGGTAGCACTATTTTCGTTGCGCCCGAGGACATCGTTCCCATTCGCAACATCCCCGTGGTCGCCCCTGAGTTCGACCTGGAGTTGGATGAGCTTGATCCCGACGTAATCGCGCAAGCCGTGCAGACAGGGATGACCCGTTTGGACCTCCTAGATTCCGATGACCCCATCGCGATCGGATTCCACTGGGGTGGTTCCGCCACCTTTTGGCGATTGGACGCGTTCTGCAAAGGACTGATCCTCGCACTCAAAGCGAACCTAGCTAGGGGGAATCCGCTGGTGCTGGTCAGCGACGGCGATGTAGGGGGCCTGATCGGCTTGCACCTACGCGAAGAGCTCAAAGTTGGCGAGCCGGTGGTTTCGATCGACGGGATCGACTTGCGGGAGTTCGACTATATTGATATCGGAGAGATCCTGCCCTCGTCGGGGTCGGTGCCGGTCGTTATCAAGTCCCTGGTATTCCCAGGGTCAACGAGTGGAGAGTAACCATGGAGTACCGGCAGCTTGGTCAGACGGACATGCGCGTTTCCGCCATCGGCGTCGGGGGCTACCCATTTGGCCCACCGTTGCTCGGTCAGGATGAGACAACTGCGGTCATCAACGCCGCGTTGGAGCATGGCATCAACTTCTTCGATACGTCTGACGTTTATGGACAAGGGCAGAGCGAGGACCTGCTGGGCGTGGCGCTTGAAGGCAAGCGTGATGCAATCTACCTCTCGACGAAGTTCAACCTGAAGAACCTAGACGGACAGACGCCACGGGAGCGTATCTTCGCGCGCTGCGAGGAGGCCCTCCGCAAGCTCAAGACGGACCACATCGACCTCTTTCAGGTGCACTATGCGACGCCTGACCTGCCGCACGAAGAGCTTATGGGGCCGCTGAACGAGCTGGTTGACCAGGGCAAGGTCCGCTACATAGGCAACTGTAATACCGCGTCCTGGAGGATCCACGAGCAGGTGGTGACTGCGGAAGCAAAGGGCCTCGCTCGCTTCCAGTCCACCCAGAACCACTTCAGCCTCCTATACCGACATGTTGAGCTGGAGCTGCTCCCGTTCTGCCGCAAGTACGAGGTCTCGCTAATCCCCTATTTCCCGCTGGGTGGGGGATGGCTAACTGGGACCTACCGACCGGGCGAAGCACCGCCTGCCGGGAGCCGCGCGGACAAGGTTCCGACCGGCATCGTCACACGTTTGCGGTCTGGGCGGGTCGACGACCTAGTGCTGAAACTTGAGTCGTTCGCCGGTGAACACGGGCACACCGTGGTTGAGTTGGCGCTGGCGTGGGTTCTCTCGCACCCTGAGGTTGGAGTCACGCTGTGCGGGTTTGATAAGCCCGAGCACGTCGCCGCGAATGCTTCCGGTGCCGACTGGCGGCTGACGGCGGAGGAGCGCACCGAGCTGGATTCGATCACCGATTGGTGGTCTGGCGAAGATGCGGTAACCGAGAACTTTGGCCCCCCGCCACGCCCGACGAACTGATCGCGCATGGCTCGCTGGTACCTCGTACGCCACGGTGAGACTCACTGGAACGCTGAAGAGCGGATCCAGGGGCAGTCTGACATCCCTCTGCATGAGACAGGGCGTCGTGAGGCTGCCCTAACGGGTCGCCGCCTCGCAGACGTGCGGTTTGCTGCGGTTTATGCCAGTGACCTAGGGCGCACCCAGGAAACCGCACGGATCATCCTTGGTGCACAATCGGCGCAGCCTCCTGAGGTCGAGACGCATGCTGACCTCCGTGAAGTGGCATACGGCCTTTTCGAGGGGATGACGTGGTCTGAGATCCGCGACATGGACGGACGCATGGGCGACCGCAAGTTCGTTCGTGATCTCGACTTTGCACCGCCGAAAGGCGAATCTTTCCGCCAGGTGTTGGCTCGCACCGGGAGGTTCGCGAGCATGTTGAGTGAGCGGCACGCGAACGACGACGTGTTGATAGTCGCGCACGGAGGCTCGCTCCGGGCGTTGGCGGTGAACATTCTGGGCTTGCCTGAAGATACGTTCTGGCAGCTCCGGGGCCTACTCCCTGCCAGCATCTCGATCGTACTTCAAGATGGTGGGGCGCCTGCGTTGATGACTTGGAACGACGCAGGCCATATCTAAGACCCCTCCAACGGCCGTGAGACCCGCTGCCGCGAGGGCCTTCGCGTGACTGTGGCTCCCTTCCTGGTATACTGAGCGAAGTTTGGATCTGAGGGAGACTCATGGCCGCCTCGAAGCCCGTTAAGAAGGAAAAGAAGCAAGAGACGACTGCCGAGTTCGTCGCGCGAGTGAACCAAGTGGAGCCAAAGCGCAATGGTCTCAAGATCCGGTTCGGCTTCACCAAGCGCACCCGCTAACTCCCACGGCTGGAGTGAGCCATGTCGCACCCTTACGAACTGTCCCTGACGCAGGCTGCGGACGCGATTCGCACGAGAGACCTCTCTCCCGTAGAGTTGGTTGGGTCGTGCCTCGCGCGCATCGAAGAACTCGACCCAAAGTTGCTCGCTTGGGCGACGCTTACGCCTGAGCTCGCTTTGGAATCAGCTCGCCAAGCTGAACGAGAGATCGCCACTTCCGGCCCCAAGAGCCCACTCCACGGCATCCCGTACGGCGCGAAGGACATCTTCGACACGGCAGGGATTCGGACAGCGGCTGGTTCTAAAATGTGGACTGATCGGGTGCCCGAGCAGGATTCGTCACCGGTTGCTATCGTGAAGCGCGCGGGCGCAGTGCTGATGGGCAAGGCCCACACCACTGAATTCGCTGCGGGCGACCCGGCACCCAGCAAGAACCCGTGGAACGTTGAGCACACCGCCGGCGGGTCGAGTACAGGCTCCGGAGTAGCTGTCGCATCCCGTATGGTGCCATGGGCGTTCGGCTCGCAGACCGTCGGCTCGATCCTACGACCAGCCTCCTACAACGGTGTCGTGGGCTTCAAGCCAACGTTTGGCCGGATTAGCAGGCTGGGCGTTATCCCCCACGCACAATCGTTTGACCACGTCGGCGTGCTAGCGCGAAGCGTTTCAGATGCCGCCACGCTGCTGTCCGTGCTCGCCGGATATGACCCCGCCGACCCTGACTGCGCCCTCGCCCCGGTCGATGACTACCTTGGCGCGATGCGGAACGCTGAGGCCCCTCGCATCGGGTTGATCCGAGGCTGGTTCTCCGAAGAGTCAGACGCCGAGACGCGCCTGATCATCGAAGAGGTCGCGCAGAAGCTGGCGTACGGGGGCGCAACGGTCGATGAAGTCGATCTGGGCATCGATTTTGGCTATGGCTACGAGTGCCACCGGACTATGCAGCAGACGGAGATTGGCCACTTCCATGCATCGATGTTCAAGGATCACGAGGCGGAGTACGGCCCGAAGGTGGCGGACTACATCCGCAAGGGCTTCGGCTACAGCGCCACCGACTATGTCACGGCCATGAACTACCGGCGCGAGATGCAGGAACGTGCCCGCGCAACGCTCGCTCAAGTCGACGTTCTGCTGATGCCAACGGTGTCAGGTCCTGCGCCGGGAGACCTCACGCAGACCGGGGACACGCGGTTCCAGAGTCCGTGGAGCTTCACGGGCTTCCCGAGCATCACGATTCCCGTCGGTCTCTCTGGGAACGACCTCCCGCTCGGTGCCCAGTTCGCATGTGGCCCGTTCCATGAGGCGCGCCTGCTGGGCGCTGCGCATTGGGCAGAGCAGACGCTGGGCGTTGAGCTCACACCGCCGGTCTAAGCAGACAGTCGATCGTTTGTGACCACATCTGAGACAAAACGGTGTTAGCTGTTCGGTTGAGTCGCCACGTCGACAGCTGCTTCGCCGCCTCCGACGATGTCGTCGTCGAATTCGTTGTCCGGCGCGTCGATGCGCTGGACTCCTGATGCCGCAAGCGCCTGGTGAAGCTCATACTGTTTGGCGTACATGCCGCCGAGGGCGATGAGTTCATCGTGAGTGCCCATCTCGGCGATCTGGCCCTTGTCCATCACCACGATGTTGTCAGCGTTGCGGATGGTCGACAGTCGGTGGGCTATGACAACCGCCGTACGGCCTGCGAGGAGTGTGCCGATCGCCTCTTGGATCAGTTGCTCCGTCTGCGTGTCGACATTCGCGGTGGCCTCGTCGAGTATGAGCACGCGTGGGTTGGCCACGAGCGCCCGGGCGAAGCTCACGAGCTGGCGTTGACCTAAGCTCATGTTGCCGCCGCGCTCCTCCATAATGGCGTCGTAACCGTCCGGGAGGCTGGCGATGTAGTCGTGGATGCCAACGGCTTTCGATGACCGGATAATCGCTTCGTCCGTCGCCTCCGCGTGGTTGTAGCGAATGTTCTCCCTGATGGTCCCGGAGAACTGGAACGGCTCCTGAAGCACGATCCCCATCTGCCGCGCGAGCGAGTTGCGCGTGACCCCGCGCACGTCATGACCATCGATGGTCAAGCTGCCACTGGTGACATCAAAGAACCTGGACAACAGGGCGACCATCGTCGTCTTGCCTGCGCCCGTACGACCCACGATAGCGACGGTCTGGCCCGGCTGGATATCGAGATCGATACCTTCGAGCACCGGCTTGCCTTCGTCGTAGGCGAAGCTGACGTTGCTGTAGCGCACTGCGCCTTCGATTTCGGGAAGTTCGATGGCGTCATCGAAATCGGTGAGGTCGGGCTTGACGTCCAGCAAATCAAAAATGCGGGCCCCGGAGGCCATCGCGCGTTGGAGTTGCGTGAACTGCTGCGTCATACTTCGGATAGGGTCGAAGAATCGTTGGATCCACAGGCTGAACGAGATGACGATGCCAGCACCGAGTTCGCCACTCGCGATTTGCGTACCGCCGATAACGATGGCGGCAGCTAGGCCAAACGACATGAAGATCTCGACCGTCGGCATGAGCGATGCGGAGAGCCGCGCCGCCGTGAGATTGGAGTCCAAGTTGTGCTGATTCAGTTCGTTGAAGTTCTCCATGTTCTTGGCCTGGCGGTTCATGCTCTGAACCACGCGAACCCCGGAAAGATTCTCGGCTAGTGAGGAGTTGACACTGGATACCGCCACGCGTACCCGGAAGAATGCGGGCTTTGCGGCCCGCTGCCAGAAGTAGATGATGACGATGAGTACGGGCAGCGAGGCCAGTGACACGAGCGTGAGCTGCCAGTTGATGAGCAACATGATGGCAACTATGCCCGTCAGGCTCAGCAGGTCACCTAGCGATGTCACCATGATGTCTAGGAACTCTTGGAGTTGGTAGACATCGTTCTGGGCTCGCGACATCACCGAGCCGACCTTGTTTCGGTTGTGGAACGACATTGGTAAGCGCTGCAGGTGTATGAACAGATCGTTGCGCAGGTTGAAGATGACCTTCTGACCAACCTGAGAGAGCAAGACTTGGTGCGTCCAGTTCGAGAAGAAGTGGAAGACCAAGACCGCGCCGAAGACTCCGGCGATGACATTGAGCGTGGAAGTGCTGCGATTCAGAATGGCGTCGTCGGTGGCTCGCCCGATCAGCCAGGGGATGGCGACGGTAGCGGATGTATAAATCACGACGCCCAAGATCGCCAGTAGTACTTTGGCCTTGTACGGCGTTACATAGGATGCCAGTCGTGTAACGACGGAGCTGTCGTAGAGCTTCGTACTGTCCTGGTCGATATCTCCGACCTGGGACGAGCGGGTGTACTGCCCGCCACCTCCGATTCCTCCCATCATGCGCGGGTACCTCCGCGTTGGGGAGTGGGGTTCGCGGCTGCGTGGCCGTTGAGGTTTGTGGCGTACTGCAGCTCGGACACATGCGTGAACAACCCCCCAGACGCCGCAAGCTCCGCTGGCGTGCCCATCTCGGCTATCTTGCCGCCGTCGAGCACGACGATAGTTTCGGCGTGCTGGATGGACGAGAGACGATGGGCGATGATGAACGTCGTCCTGCCCTTCACGACCTCTCCAATGGCCTGTTGGATGCGCGACTCCGTGCCGGCGTCAACGCTTGCTGTGGAGTCGTCGAGCACGAGCACCGGCGGGTCTAGGATTAGCGTTCGCGCAATCGAGAGCCGCTGCCGCTGGCCGCCGGAGAGCGTGGTGCCACGCTCTCCCACAACGGTTTCGTAGCCTTCGGCAAGGGCCATGATTTCGTCGTGCAACTGCGCTGTCTTAGCCGCGGCCATCACTTCGTCGATGGATGCATCCCGCTTGCCATACGCGATGTTGTCGCGGACGGACGCGCTGAAGAGGAACACGTCCTGTTGCACGATGCCCACTGCGTTGCGGACAGATGGCAACGTCGCATCCCGAACGTCAACGCCGTCGATTGAGATGCAACCACTGTCGAGGTCGTAGAACCGCGCGAGGAGGCTGACGAGTGTCGATTTCCCCGCCCCCGGGGCCCCCATGAGGGCCACGACCTGGCCAGGATGAACGTCAAGCGACACGTCGTCGATCGCAGGTTTGCCGCGGTAGGAGAAACTCGCGTGGTCAAAGCGGACGTGGCCCTGAACGTTTTCCAGGGGCATGGCCTCGGGCTGCTCCCTCACGGGCGACGGCGTATCCAGGATCTCGTAGATTCGTTCACCAGCGGAGATGGCCCTTGCGTAATTGTTGACCAGCATGCCGACCATCCGGACGGGCTGGACCAGCAGGCTAATGTAGAAGAGGAACTGAGTCATCTCGCCGAGTGAGATACGACCCTCGATGACGGCGCGGCCACCAACCCACAGGATGATTCCCGTGGAAGCCCAGAAGATGATCTGCATGACCGACGAGTTCAGCGCCTGCATCCGGCGGGCGTGCAGTGTCCAGTCGTAGACATCGGTGTTTTTGGCCTTGAACTTCGCTTCTTCGTGGCGTTCGGCGCCGAAGGCTTTCACCACGCGCTGACCCTCCAGGTTCTCTTGGAGCACGGTGGTCATATGCCCCATCTCCACCTGCGCGTGCATCCAGATGCGGCGCATCCGTGTGGAGATGATGATGGCGCGGAAAGCAATGACGGGCACGAAAGCGATCGAAAGGAGCCCCAACTTCCAGTCGGTCACCAGCATGAGAGCGCCCGCCCCGATCACCAATAGAAAGATCTGGCCAGATCGCACGAGGCCCATCTGCACAAAATTGCGCACCATCTCTACGTCCACCGTGGATTTCGACATCAGGTTGCCCGTGTGCTCGTGGTCATGGAAAGCGAAGCTCAGGTGTTGCAGCTTGTTGTAAATCAGATTGCGGATCTTGTAGGAAGTTCGCTGCGACAGCGATTCCGCAAGGTAGAGGTTGGCGAAATTGAACATTCCCCTGCCGACGAAGACTCCGATGAGAATCAATCCAAGCACAATCAATTCGTTGGTCGAGGCCGGAGGGCCACCGTCCGCTCCGAGAGCTTGGTCAATCGATCGCCCTATCAGTTTCGGCACGGTTAGGAAGAAGGCGGTTGAGAGAAGCAGCGCGCTCCAGGCGCCCAGCATGCGCCATTTGTCTTGGGCCGCAAGTTTCGAAATTCGCCAGAGTATGTGCATAAAAAGAGAGGGACAGCACGCCTCGCCCCGACGATGACGCACGAATTCAATATACCGCTGCTAAGCGATTTCGTCCATGCTGCGCTCACGTGTAGAGGTTCCTCTGGGCGTGAGTGGTAGAATTCGTCCATATTTTCGTGAGGATGATTGGTGCGCGGACAGTCAGTATTACCCTATGCGCTGAGGCCCATGGATGAAGGTGATTTGGACCAGGTCGCTACCATGGAACGCGAGGCGTTCCCGACCCTGTTGCCCCCGACGTCGTATCGGCGCGAGTTGAAGAATCGCACCGCTGAGTACGCCGTCTGCGTTCGCGATGATGAGTTCATCACGGTTCAACCGCCGCCTGGCAAGAAGGGTTTGCTCGGGCTGTTTGGCCGGCGCAACAAGCCGCTGGAGCCGGTCCAACGGCAGTTGCTCGTGGGCTTCGTAGGGCTGTGGTACATGGCGGGTGAGGCGCACATCGTGTCGATCGCCGTCCGGGAAGCGTATAAGCGCAAAGGGCTTGGCGAGTTGCTGCTCATCGGTTCGGTCGAAATGGCGATACGCCGGGATTGCCAGGTGGTCACCCTGGAGGCCCGAGTGTCCAATGAGCCTGCGATTGCTCTTTATCGTAAGTACGGTTTCAACGAGGTTGGACTGCGTCGACGCTACTATTCCGACAACGGCGAGGACGCACTCATCATGACGACCGATAAGCTGAGCTCGGACGAATATGCCGCGTTCTTTCAGAATCGAGTGGACGCGTTTGACGACCGCTATGGCGAAACCGTCCGTGAATATATGACTTAGGACGTTCCTGGCTGCATGTGCCCTGGGGCTGTGGCCCTGCTAGAATCCTGCCCCATGCTCCGACTTCTTCTCGTCCGCCACGCCCGTACCACCTGGAATGCAGAAGGGCGTGTGCAGGGTGGCGGCGCCCTTGATGAGCTTGGCCGTGCCCAGGCGCTTGCGCTCGCCGAACGTCTTCGGGGCGAACCCATCGACGGGATCTATGCGAGCAACACCTTGCGCGCCCGACAGACCGCGATGGCCGTTGCGCGGGTACATGGGGCAAAGGTTCGCCAGCGCCATCTCTTGCGAGACCTCGACTATGGCGCTCTCTCGGGCGCCTTCCTGGCTGATTTCCAGCGCGAGAGCCCCGGCCTGATCGAGCAATGGCGGGATCATCCTGAGACCGTTCATTTCAAGGGCGGCGAAAGCCTTGCGGACCTCCGCCGCCGGATCTCCCGGTTCATCACGGAACTCTATGCGCATCATCCTTCGGGCACCGTCCTCGCCTCCACCCATGACTCACCCGTCCGGGTTGCGGCGTCGCTAGCGCTCGGGTTAGACGATTCGCACCACAACCGGCCGGATCTGATAACTTCCAACGCTTCGATCAACATCTTTGAGATCGCTGGCGGCGAGATCACGCTCCGAGTCCACAACGACATCGACCATCTGAAGGGCATCAGTGATGGCCGCTAGTGGCGTGAGGCGCACCGCGCGGCGGCGCAAGGTGCTCCAGCCGCGCAGCGTTCGCGGCATCGTTCCCTACACGTCCGAAGCAGTGTTTGATCTGCTCGCTGATGCGATGGGTGAAGTTGAGCATCGGCCGCGTCTCGATGCCATATCGGAACTCGTGTGGACGATCCTTTCGCAGCACACGTCCGACCTTAACGCCGGGAGAGCCTACGACTCGCTTAGGGAGCGATTCCCCTCGTGGCAAGAGGTTGTGGATGCGCCAACCGATCTGCTGACGGCAACGATTCGCCATGGTGGATTAGCGCAGCAGAAGGCGCCCCGGATTCAGGCAGTGCTGACGTCCGTGAAGGAACGTACTGGTGACTACGACATCTCGTTCCTCGCGGAGATGCCATTGACCGAGGCGAAGACGTGGCTACAAACGCTGCCGGGCGTTGGCCCCAAGACGACAGGTGTGGTGCTGTCTTTCGCGCTCGGCATGCCGGCAATGGCAGTGGATACGCACATCTTCCGGGTATCGCGTCGGCTTGCGTTGATCGGGCCGAAGATCACCGCCGACGAAGCCCACGACATCCTTGAGGGCTCCATCTCTCCCGAGCGGGTCTTCTCGTTCCACGTGTACCTCATCACCCACGGGCGGCGCGTGTGCAAGGCGTTGCGGCCGCTGTGCAACGCTTGCGTGCTGAGCGGGCGCTGCCCCTCCCGGGAGTCGTTGGCCGTGGCGGGCGACGACCGTCAGCCGAATCCGGGCCTCGCGGCGAAGCCGCTATGAACGAAGCGCCAACTCGGGCCGCTGGAGCTCCCGCTTCCCCCGAATTGCGCGCTGCCGTCGGCGCCCTACTGCAGAGCTTGTGTGTGACACACGGCATCAAGCCAACGCCCCGGTTGGAATGGTCGACACGAATGCTCCGACTGCTCGGACGAGCGTATCCAGGCGGGAATACCATCCGCCTCTCCGCTTGGCTGGACGAAACCCAGGCTCAAGACACGCTGCGGCACGAGGTGGCGCACATCGCCGCGGGGGTGCGGCGGGGTGCGCCACATGGTCGCCGATGGCGTGAATGGGCGGTGCGTTTGGGTGTGGAGCCTCGGGCGACGGCGCGCGCTGGCCCATCGAACGCACCCGAGCGTACCGACAATCGCAGGCTCTGGGGACTGGAGTGCATGGGGTGCGGCATTCGGGTCGCGAGGATGAGGGTGCTCGCGGGACTGTACCATCGCGATTGCGGGCCTCGTCGCGGCAAGCTGGAGCGCGTGATCCGGGATCAGCGGTCGGCTGTGCTAGGGTGGATCGCGTCTGGACCTTCTGGAGAGACGCGAAGTTCGCCGCGCCGCTGTGGGAATTCACCTGGGTGATCTGGCGGTTGGATTGGCCTGGCGTGATGCCGAGCGACTCTCACATTCTCGTCAGGGCAACCGATGGAGCGGGCGTGACCCCCACCGCGCAGAAGCAGGGCAATCAGCCGTCCGGTGCGACGGGCTACCATCGGGTTCACGTGTTCATCTAGGAGCCCGCACCGACGCCTACTCTATGAGGGATTGTAGGCTGAGCTAGAATCGCCGCAATTTCGTGGGCCATTCGAGCTCCACTTTGAACGCCATTTCGAACCAAGGAGATTTCATGCCGTACGACATCGTCATCACTGGTGGTAGGGTCATTGATCCAGGTCGGGGCGTGGATGCCCAACTGGACGTGGCGATTACGGACGGCAAGATCGCCAAGGTCGCGGCGGGCATCGACGCGTCAGAGGGCGAACGTAGCATCGATGCCCGGGGCCGAATCGTGACTGCGGGGCTGATTGACATCCACGCCCACATCTTCGAGCACGGCGTCGGCAACGGGCTGGACCCTGACCTGGCGGGCGTGCGCTCTGGCGTGACGACGTTGGTTGATGGCGGTAGCGCCGGATCCGCGAACTACGACGGATTCCACCATAGCATCGTGCAGACCGCAAAAACGCGAGTGCTATCGAACATCCACATCGCGAAGACCGGCCTGGCCGTGAGCCCGGAGGCGCGGGACGCTAACGACGTGGACGTGAACGACACCATCGAGGTGGCCAATCGCTACAAGGGCGAGATTATCGGGGTCAAGATCAGGGCGTGTGGTCCCGCGCTGGAGACGATGGGCATTGACTACATCCACGCGGCGATCAGGGCGGCTCGGGAGGCCGGCGTGCGGCTCATGGTGCACATCGGCGACCCGCAGTGGAATGTTGATCCGACGATCACGGCGCAACTGTTGCCATTGCTCCAGGCGGATGATCTGATCACCCATCTCTACACCGGCGCTCCCGGCAAGGTACTCGACGGCAACCGCAACGTGTTGCCGGAGCTCGTCGATGCTCGCGTGCGTGGCGTTGGTTTCGATCCGGCGCATGGGCGCATGAACATGAGCTTTGAGGTCGCGAAGCGCATGATGGAGCAAGGGATCCTGCCCGACAGCATCAGCACTGACATCACCAAGCCGGGACGGCTCACGGTGGTGAAGTCGATGACCCACGTGATGAGCAAGTTCCTGGCGCTCGGCTTCTCGCTGAACGACGTTATCAAGATGAGCACGTTTGTTCCGGCTGGGTTCATTGGCATGCAAAATGAATTGGGCACGCTTGCTGAGGGGACGACCGCTGACATCGCAATCATGTCGATTGAGCAGGGCCGGTGGAGCTACGACGACGCCCTGGGCGTGTCGCTCGCCGGTGACACGGCGCTCCAGCCGGTGCTCACGTTCAAGGGCGGCGAACAGCACGCGGTCGACTACGGTCCGTTTCCTTGGGGTTGGCTACCGAACCTGGCATAGGCGGCCCACTGCCCTATCATCAGTCGCGGCCCGGCGAGGAGTACCAGTAATCGCTCATGTGGTTCTTGTACGCGGTCATACCCTCGATGGGGTAGCCCTTCTGCAGGACCTTGGCGGCCCGCAATGCGACGATGATGATGACGGCCGTACGTTTCGCCGTGACCGATCCTCCTCTGGACGCGGACCCACGATGTTTTGGTAGGCAAACGTAGAGCCTCGCCGGGAACACGGCATGGCGTCATCGCCTGCGGGCGTGAACTCGCGGTGAATGCGCTCTAGCCAGCCAGGACTCCACCGTCGACGAAGATGTCCGCACCTGTTAACGACTCACCATCTGGTCCTGCCAAGTAAACGCATGCCCCCGCGATGTCCTCCGGGGTGATTTGCCTGCCGATGAGATTGGCGACGCTTGTCGGCCGGCTGGGCGCGCCTGGCTCGGCTTCCGTCAGTACCCGATTCGGCGTGATCGAATTCACCCTGATGTTGTGCGGCGCGAGCTGGATGGCCAGCGATCGCGCAAGGTGTAGCGCACCCGCCTTCGCGGCCGGGTACGCGGTTGCGTTCGGCTGTCCCTGGTGTCCCGATGTGGACGATATGTTGATGAGCCGACCCCCTTGGCCATGGTCGACCATGCTCTGCGCGACGTACTTACTGACGAGGAACACGCTGGTCAACGAGATTGCGATGACTCGATTCCACTCGCTCTCCGGCGTGTGGAGGATGTCCATACGGTCGACGACGCCGACGTTGTTGACGAGAGTGTCGACGTGGCCCCACTCGGCGACTACCTTCGCGACCATGGCTTGAACATCATCGCCGTTGGTAACGTCGCACCGGATGGGGAGGGCGGCCCCAGGCATGATGCTGTTGATCTCATTGGCGACAGCGACCGTCCGCTCTTCGAGAATGTCGACGACCGCGACCTTCGCACCCTCGCTGGCGAAGCGTACCGCGATGCCCGCGCCGATGTTGCGGCCTGCGCCGGTGACGATGGTGTGCTTGTTTTCGAGTTGCATGTAAGTTCGCCTTTTCTGTCGAGCGATGGTGGCGCGAGCATACGCCGAGTTAGCCAGCGTTTCGAGCGTTCCCTGCCCACTTTCTCGCCAGGCATGGGGTGTCGCCACGCCCCGCCACGCGCACCACCACCAACTAGGGTCATCCTGAGTCCGGGCCGAACGAAATCAAAGGACCTCTCCCCCCGGGACCTCTTCCAGCACACCCTTCAGTCGGGCGGTGTATCTCCCGGTTCATACCAAGATTCCCGAAATTGCGTGTTGGGGGACTTGGCAGCGGCGGATCGGTGTGCTTAAGATGGTTATGCGGCCATATGCCGTAGAAAGGGGGTGATCATATAGTGATAAGTTCATTACCTAGCACTGTTGCGTCACCCGCTGCCCGTCGTTAGGAGTCCCCGCTAGGTCGAGTGGGACTGCTCGCGATACGCGAGACCTGCGAGGGTCACGCGGTGGGCGCAGCGAGTGCACCCCGAGTAATCGGGGCAAGGGAAGGGTGCCTCGTCCGCATGCGGACGAGGCACTTTGTTGTTAAAAGGGCCATGCCCTTCTGATCTGAGAGGCCGCAGCGTAAAATCGAGAGACTATGTCAGTAAAGATAGGCGTATCTGGTTCGTCCGTGGCGGCGCGGGATGGTCGTGAGACCTTCCTGCGGTACATCGACACGCTTGAAGAACTCGACTGGGACTCGGTGTGGTTCTCCGACCGCATCGTCGGATCCGCATGGCGGATGGATCCTCTCGTGAGTATGGCGATTACAGTCGGCCGTACAGAGAAGCTGAAGTTCGGGACGAGCGTGTTGATCATGTCCGTCCGCAGTCCTGTGACGACCGCACGTGCGCTGGCGACCATCGACATGATGGCGCCCGGTCGGCTGGTGGTCGGCGTCGGCGTTGGACAGGAGTCCCCGCTGGAGTATGAGGCCATGGGCGTGCGGAAGCGCGACCGCGGCAAGCGGCTCGATGAGGCGATCGTGCTCATGCAGCGGCTGTGGGGAGAGGACAAAGTCACCTACGAGAGTGACTTCATCAAGCTCACCGACGCGTCCATCGAACCTAAGCCCAGCAACCCAGACCTGCCGATGTGGATCGGGAGCCGGGCGGAGGCCGGCTTGCGGCGCACCGGGTACCTGGGCACCGGCTGGCTGCCGACTCAGATGTTGCCAGATGAGATACGCGCAGGCATTAATCGCATCAACGAGTACGCAACCGAGGCGGGCCGAGCGATCCCCGACGATCACTTCGGTTTGCAGGTGAGCACGTACGTGGTGGAGAACGGCAAGGTCCCTGACTACATCAAAGAGAAGTACCTGCTCCAGCGCCGCTCAGACGTGACGCCTGAGCAGATCAACCTGATCGGTACTCCCGATGAGATCATCGACAGGATGAAAGAGTACATAGACGCGGGGGCTTCGAAGTTCGTCTTCAACCCGGCGTGCGGGCCAGACGAGCTGTTCGAGCAACTGGAGTTGCAAGGCAGGTTGATCGTGCAACCGTTCCACCAGAAGCTTGTGCCGTTGGGTTAGAGCCATCGGGACCTAGATGTCTGGAAGGGCAGCGATAGAACTCGAGAAGTACGTGACACCATGAAAATCGGAATCATTAACGTAACGGGATACGCCGGCATCGAGCTGGCACGCATCCTGCATCGGCACCCCGAAGCTGACGTCGTCAGCGTTACCGGCCGTAGCGAGGCTGGTAACGAACTCGCCGATGTGCTGCCCCACCTGTCGCGTTTGGGTATGACCATCGAGCCAGAGATCACGAAGAGCGTGGATCTGGTGTTCTCGGCGCTGCCGCAGGTTGCGAGTGCTGAGGCCTGCGTGCCGTTCCTGCGCGACGGCGTGAAGGTCATCGACATCAGCGCTGACTTCCGGCTGCACGATCCGGCGGAGTACGAGGAGTGGTACGGCAAGGTGCACCCCGCCCCCGACCTTCTGAAGACGTCCGTATATGGCCTCACCGAGCTCGACCGGGAGGGAATCACCAACGCCACAGTGGTTGCCAACCCCGGTTGCTACCCGACGGGTGCGCTGCTGGCGCTGGCCCCCGTCGTAGAGAACGGCCTTGTCACCGACCAGATCATCGTCGACGCCAAGTCCGGCGTCTCCGGCGCAGGTCGTGGCCTCAGTATGGTCACGCATTTCTCCGAGGTCAACGAGAACGTATTCGCCTACGGGGTCGATGGCCATCGACATCTCCCGGAGATCACCCAGGAGCTGCGGAGAATCAAGCCGGGCTACGAGCCCCGGATCATTTTCCAGCCGCACCTGATTCCCATGACGCGCGGTATTCACGACACGGTATACGCGGACTTCGTTGACGGGGCGTTCGACTCGCCGGAGCAGGCGAAAGACCGTGTCACGGAGCTCTTCCACGAGTACTATGCAGATGAGCCTTTCGTGAAGGTTGTCAGCAAGCCCCCGCAGACTAAGCAGACATGGGGTAACAACGACTGCCTCATCTACCCTACCGTCGATAAGCGCACGGGGAGGTTGATGGTCTTCGCGGTGCTGGATAACTTAGTAAAGGGAGCCGCTGGCCAGGCGGTCCAGAACATGAATCTCATGTTCGGAATCCCGGAGACCACAGGCCTTGAGCAGATTGCGGTCTACCCGTAATCTGCGGCTGGCACGCTCCTACTGCGTGCCCCTATCGTCTAGCCGGCCTAGGACGCCACCCTTTCAAGGTGGAGATCAGGGGTTCGAATCCCCTTGGGGGCACCATTTTTTCTTTCTCCGCGCGTCTTATGGCACCCACGCTCGCATGTAAAATCCACGGATGCTAAGCCCAGGGACGCCTATGGGAGAGCTGATGCGGCGCTGCTGGCACCCTGTAGCCGCCGCGTTGAAGCTGGACGAACGCTCCATTAAGGCGATACGCATCCTGGGCGAGACCCTCGAGCAGCGCGCGCGGGTTCAGGCGGTGTTCGACATCTGGGCCGACGAAAAGCCGGTGGAAAAGGCGGCGGGGACCCAGCCCACCCACCGCTAGCCAGCCTCGCGTGCCTCTGCTACCGTTCCCTTCGTCCATGTTGATCTGTCTATCACTTCCTGATGTGAGGTAGCCGTATGGAGATGCGAGAGGCGCTGAGCATGTTTGCGGCGCTCCGCGATGGTGCGGTCGCGATGGTGTCGTCTGGCCAGACCCCGACCATGTGGGAGGTCGGTCATGAACCCCAGACGATGTATTTCACGGGCATGTCGTATTCGGCGGCTGGAGCGCTGGGCTTCGCGATGATGCGTCCGGACTTGCAAGTCGTCGCCGTCGAAGGCGATGGTGCGATGCTCATGGGGATGGCGAACCTGGCGACCATCGGTCGCTACGCACCCAAGAACCTGACCGTCCTGGTGATGAACAATCAGACGTACCTGGGGTCGTTCAAGGGCTATCTCGATTCTGCGACAGTAACGACCGACTTGCCGGCAGTGGCGTTAGCGACCGGTTTCACGTACGCGGAGACGGCGGATAACCCAGAGGACCTAGAGCTCGCCATCAAGCAGGCGATGTCCACTGATGGCCCAACCATGGTGGTGGCGAACGTCGACAAATCGCGCGTGCTGGACGCCGCCAAGCAAGCTACGCGACCGGACCGCACCGACTTCGCCATGGAGTTCGATCGTTGGGTGCACGACCACCCGCTGGCGGCCGCGGTCGCGCCGCAGGTGATGGCGCCGTCGCAGCCACGGCAGCAGGGGGAGCGCTTCGGCAAGACGGCGGGCACTCGTATCTATCAGGCCATCAAGGACGCTGATATCGATTTCATCGTGTACCTGCCGGACGGCGAGCTGTACCCGATCATCGAGGAGGCCGAGTTCGACCCGGAGATGATGACGGTTTGCTGCAACCGTGAGGACGAAGGTATCGCCATCGCCGGCGCTGCCTCCCACGCGGGCCGTAAGCCAGCGATCCTGATGGAGGGCACGGGGATCGGATTCTCGGGGCTCATCATCGCCCACGAGATCCTCAGCCGCGTGCCCATGCTCATCGTGTCGAGCCATTCGCAGGAGATGGGCATCCGATTGCCGCACAACGACATTGCGACGATGGTCAACGAGCCGGTGTTGCGTGCGCTGAACATTCACACCGTCGTGCTCCGGCACCTGGACGACGCACAGTTGTACATAACAGAATCGCACCGGTCTGCTCGCGTACTGCGCGCCCCCGCAGCGGTCATAATCCCTCCCCACGTCATGGCGGAGCAGAGCTAAGCTCGTCCCTCTGTTTCATGAGCGCAGTCGAAGGACCGTTCACTCCCCGGAGCCGCCCAAAACGCGCACAGTTGCCAACGCAACCCGAAGATGCGAGATTCTTCGTTGTTCCTGCTCACGATGACGCATACTCACAAAGGACCCACGACCACAAGGACGCGAATATGAAACTAGGCGCAGTTTTTCCTCAAACAGAGATAGGCTCAGACCCCGGCGCAGTTCGCGAGTACGCACAAGCGATCGAGGAGATGGGGTACGAGTACCTACTGGCCTACGACCACGTGTTGGGCGCTGACACATCGGTGCGCCCCAATTGGACCGGGCCGTACACGGCGGAGACGAATTTCCATGAGCCGTTTGTGTTGTTCGGCTACTTGGCTGGCATCACCCAGCGCATCGAGCTGGTGACCGGGATCATCATCCTCCCGCAGCGTCAGACCGCGCTCGTGGCCAAGCAGGCGGCGGAGATCGATGTGCTAAGCGGCGGTCGGCTACGGCTGGGCATTGGCATCGGCTGGAACGATGTGGAGTTCGAGGCGTTGAATGAGGACTTTCACAACCGTGGTAAGCGTAGCGAGGAGCAGGTTGAGCTGTTGCGAGAGTTGTGGACCAAGCCAGTTGTAACCTTCAATGGTCAGTGGCACCACATCGACGCGGCGGGCCTGAAACCCCTGCCGGTACAGCGCCCCATCCCGATCTACTTCGGCGGTGGTCGCACGGACGGCGTGCTGCGACGCATCGCCCGATTAGGCGATGGTTGGCTGCCCCAGGCGCGCCCCGACGATGAAGGCGCAGCGCTGCTGGACAAGTTCCGTAACTTCGTCGCTGAAGCAGGTCGTGAACCGTCCGACGTCGGGATCGATGCGCGAGTTGCCGTCAGCGACGGTATGAGCGTGGCGTTGGAGAATTGTCAGAAGTGGGACGACCTAGGTGCGGACTACGTGGGGGTGAACACCATGAAGGCAGGCTTCACCTCGCTGGACCAGCACATCAACGCGCTGCGCGAATTCCATGGAGCAGCAAGCTAGGTTGGACATCAGCGTTGGGCAGACGGCGAGCCGCGGCTTGACGGTGACGGCGGAGATGATTCAGAGCTATGCGCAGATCACCGGTGACCGCAATCCGCTGCACTTCGACGAAGTGTTCACGTCGAAGACGCGCTTCGGTAGGCTCATGGCGCAGGGGGGGCATCGCGACCGGACCGCTGCATGCGCTAGTGGCGATGGATATGCCGGGCGCGGGGACGGTGTTCACAAAACGGGCGTGGATGTTTCTTCGAACCGTGTTCATCGGCGACACGATACGCGCGGAGGCAACCGCCCTTTCCGTGCACCCTCGGTGGCCTATGGCGGATATGTCGTTCACCGTGACCAACCCAGGCGGAGAAGACGTTTTGAAAGGCGAGGCCGTAGTCTTCCAGGCCGCGCCGGTGGGATAATCAGCATGCCGACGGTTGAAACCCTATTGCACGGATACAGCGTCAACGCTGATTCCGGTTCCTTTGGCTTTTGCGCGATTACGCTCGTGCGCGGTGAGAAGCTGACGCTGGTGGACTCCGGTCACGTGGGGCGCCGGCGCTTTCTCGTCCAGGAACTGGCGGAGCGTGGCCTCACGCCCGCCGATATCGACGTCACCGTCGTGACGCACGCTCACTGGGACCATGCCCAGAACTATGACCTGTTCGACGCGCCGCTGCTTATCCATACCCACGAGCTTAAGTACGCGCGCAAACCCCACGACAACGATTGGGCCACGCCTCGCTGGACCGCCGCCATGCTGGAGTTCGAGTCACGTGTACAGCAGGTCGAGGAGGGTTACGAGATTGAGCCTGGCGTTCGCATCATGCACACGCCCGGACATTCGGCGGGCACCGTCGCAGTGATCGTGGACACCGACTCCGGGCCCGTGGCGGTCACGGGTGACGGCATCCAGTCGGCGCATGTGGCCATGACCAAGCAGAACGCGCTCATCTTCTGGAGCGAGAAGGACGCACGGGAAAGCATCGAGCGCGTCCTTCAAACCACCAATACCGTATACCCCGGCCACGACGTTCCGTTCAGGATGCTCAAGGACGGGGGCTACGAATACCTGGCGCCGAAGCAGATGTTGCTAACCGGCCTGGACCCTGCGGATCCCGGCATATCGTTCGATTCAACGCCTCCCTCACCATCGGTCATGCCGGGGATCGAAACCCAGAGCCTTGAGCGCTTGGACTAATCGACCCTGGCGTCGCTTCGACCGCTGCCGCGACCAGCTAAATACTTAGCAATCAGTTTACGGAGGAGCCTTAGATGAGCGTCGTAAAGATCAATGCGATTGAGATTTCGGACGGTAACGGTCCGGAACTGGAGAAACGTTTCGCCGCGCGAGCCAAGGCGGTTGACGGGATGAAGGGGTTCGAGGGTTTCGAGCTGCTGCGTCCCGTGACGGGTGAGACACGCTATTTCGTGTACACGAAGTGGGCGTCTGAAGAGGACTTCCAGGCCTGGCTGAACAGCCCGCAGTTCCAACACGGGCACGCCGCCGTTGCTGCTGACAGCGCCCCCACGCCCGTGGCGACGGGCTCTGCGTTGCTCTCGTTCGAGGTCGTCGACCTGAGCTAGCCACCTGACCAGCGCTGAGCGCCGGCTAGACGGTGACCATCTCCCTCAGCGTTGCATCGTTCGCCTGGCCAATCGCCCGGCGAACCGGTATCGTTGCGCTTGCGCTCCGGGGCCCTGCGAGGGGCTCCCTAATCCCGACTGGGCGCGCTATGCCGAATGCCACCCAGAATGGAGACTACCGATGGAACCGTTGACGCTCGTTGAAGCGAATCGAATGCTTGCCGCGGCTGTGACCAAGGCGACAGAGATGAAGATAAACCCGTGCACGATTGCGATTCTGGATCCTAGGGGCGACCTGATCGCGCTCAACAGGATGGACAACGCGCTCTGGCGATCAGTGCCGATCTCTCAGGGCAAGGCAGCGGCGTCGGCGGCGTTCGACGCGCCCAGCGGCGATCTGACGGAACGCTGGGGTACGCCGGTGGTGCGCGGGCTGTCCATGATGGAGAACGGTCGACTGATCCCCTGGCAGGGCGCGCTGCCCATCAAGCGCGCGGACGGCATCATGCTCGGTGCCATTGGCGTCAGTGGGGCGAAGTCTGACGAGGACGAGGCCGTGGCCGCTGCTGGCCTGGCGGCCCTATAGGCGATCACCGTGGTTGAAAGCTTCAAAATCAAAGAATCGGATGCGGTAAGGGTTGACGGAGAGGAACTCCGCCGATCGACGACAGCGTTGTTCGAGACGTTGGGTGTGCCCGCCGATGATGCCGTACGCGCAGCGGATGTCCTGGTGACGGCGGACCTGCGGGGCGTGGACAGCCATGGCGTGTCTAACATGCTTAAGACCTACATCGAGCGCTACGGCGACGGCACGCAGAACGCGCATCCGAACTGGCGGATCGTGAGTGAGCGAGCGTCCATCGCCAACATCGATGCTGACCTCGGCCTCGGCATCATCATTGTGCCCAAAGCGATGGACATTGCCATTGCGAAGGCGCGTGAAACCGGCGTGGGCGTGGTCACGGTGAACAACTCAGGTCACCTCGGCATGGCTGCTTACCACGCGATGCTCGCGTTGCCTCACGATATGATCGGCATGTGCATGACGGCAGCAGGCGCCTCCGTGCTGCCGACGTTCGGCCGTGAGCCCAGGCTGGGCACGAACCCGATTGCCATCGCTGCTCCCGCGGGTGACGAGCAACCGTGGGTGTTCGATATGGCGACGAGCATCGTGCCAGTGAACAAGCTGCACAACGCCCACCGGATGGGCAGCATGCTGCCACCTGGGCACATCGCCGACGCAGAAGGCACTCCCATCATGGAGCCGGTGCTGGCTCCCGAGACATTCAATCTGCTGCCGCTTGGCGGGACCCGCGAGCAGGGCTCCCACAAGGGGTACGGACTGGCGAGCGCCGTCGAAGTACTCTGCAGCATGATGTCCGGCGCACGCTGGGCAACCCAATTGCCTCGCTGGTCATTCCGTCATTACGTAGCGGCGTACGATGTGTCGGCATTCGGGGACATCGGTGAGTTCAAGGCGAACATGGATGGCTGGCTCCGCGAGCTGAAGGCTACGCCTCCCGCGCCGGGCCACGATCGCGTGCTGGTGGCTGGCCAGCCCGAGTACGAGATGTCCGTTGACCGCTCGGCCAAAGGCATCCCGTTGCACAACGAGGTTGTTGACTGGTTCCGAAGTACGTGCGCCGAATTCGGCGTGCCGTGCGCTATCTAACTAAGTCTCAGGAGATTGTTATGTTTGTCGTTCGACGGATCCACCACGCGAAGCCGGGTCAGTCTCGGAAGCTCGCCGCAGTGCTATCGAAGATCGGAGATATGTACCAAGGCAGTGGGGACCGCAAGCCCTCGCGTATCTACACCAGCGGCGGTTCGACCCCCGGGCCGCTGAACACGGTATACATGGAGTGGCTGGAGGAGACCCTCATGTCGCCGTATCGGCCCGACCTGCTGAAGCCCGAGCCCGAAGACGCGCTGTTCGCCGAGCTTCGCGAGTACGAGGCCGAGCCTTCCTCCATCGAGTTCTACCAGCTCTTCTCCGGCGAGTAGCCGGGGGACTACCTGCACCCACATCTCGCCGGGACCCAGTGGGCGCTAGAGTTGTTCAAACGTCCTTGCGTGCGACGAAGAGATCGCACCGGTGAGTGGGGTAAACATCAGAGCGGGCTGGCCCACCGGGCTAGCCCGCTCTGATGTTTGCGTTTGATTGCGGGTCCAGCGCTACTTCAGTTTGGCGATAATCTGCTCGCCGAAGATGGGGATCTGTTCGTCGATGATGTCGTTGGCGAACTGGATGTGGAAGGTGTCCAGGCCTGACTGACGGTGCTTCTCGATAATGTCGAGCACTTGGTCGGCCGCCCCCATCAGCCCGCCTGCAGAGCCGAAGGTGGATGGCATGACCTCGGCAGGGGCGCGGTTGCCAACGTAGGCTGTGCAGTTCACCACACGTCGGATCATGCTGACGTCGCGTCCGGCGGCATCGGCGGCGCGGTCGACCGCCTCCTGCATTTCGGCGTAGGCCTCTGGCGATGTTGGCCATCCGCCATTCTTCAGCCAGCCATCCGCCATCGATCCAGCGATGCGCAGGGTTCTAGGCTTCGCCGCTCCGATGAGGATGGGAATCGATCCGTTCACCGGTCGCGGATCAAGCGCCGCTTCGCTGACCGAATAGCGCTTGCCCTCGTAGCTGAAGGGATCGCTCGACGACCACATCCCGCGCAGGATGTTGATCGTGTCGACCAAACCGTCGACCCGCTCGCCTGGAGTACCCCACGCCATCCCGTAGGTCGTGGCATGATTCTCCTGCGCGCCTGCGCCGAGCGTCATCAGCACGCGGTCGCCGCCTGTGATGATGTCGAGCGCACTCGACATCTTGGCGAGGAGCGCCGGGTAGCGGTACGGCACGTTGAGCGTCGAGTGCGTGACGCGGATGCGCTCGGTGCGCATGGCGACTGCGGTGGCCATGGTCCAACCTTCCAGGTTGTTTTCCGGCGGTCGGTCGCTGAAGGTGATGTTCTCGAAGCCCGCCTTTTCGGCGGCCTGGGCGATCGCTACTGTGCGCTCGAAGCTCAACCCACGAGGGTTGAGGCCGAAGCGGATTGGGTTCTTGCTGACCGACATGGGCGTCCTCGCTTGGTCAAAGTAGCACGAGGATAGGTAGCCCCCACCGGAGGTGTCAAACAGCCCGAACGGATGCCGTTCTGGCTGTCAAAGCTTGACGCCCGGGGAGTAGCCTTGGTCGATGATCAGGATCACCGATCGCATGTTCATCGCCGAATCTGAGATTTCGTTCAGCTACACGACATCGCAGGGCCCTGGTGGGCAGAACGTGAACAAGGTGGCCACGGCGGCAAGGCTGGTCTTCGATGCAGCCGCTTCAACGGCACTGACGCCTGAGATGACACTCCGGTTACGTGCGCTAGCCGGGCGACGCATGACTGCGGCGGGCGTCGTAATCATCAGTGCTCAGCGATTTCGCAGCCAGGAGCGCAACCGCGGGGACGCCATCGACCGCCTGGTAAGCCTGCTTCAACGTGCGGTTGAGCGCCCGAGCGTCCGCGTGCCGTCACGCCCGACCCGTGGGATGGTTAAGCAGCGGCTCGATGAGAAGCGTCGGCGTTCCGCGACCAAGCGCACGCGTGGTCGCCCAGCCGCCGAAGACTAGGCAGAGTGCCCCCTCCCGTTCCATGTAAACAGGACTACAGGAGGGCCCCTATGCATTGGCCACAATCATGACAATGTCCCATCGCGGCATCGCACGCCCACGCGCTGCTCTCTCTTCGGACGACCTACGCCACCGATGTACCAGCGCCCGTGACGAGACAAGAGGACACCCCTCAGTGCGCTTTGCCGTTTTTATTGGTGCCAAATTGCAGGAGCGAATGAAGCCGAACGAGGCTATTTTAAAGCCCCCCCTGAGCGATTCGATTCATCTCAGGAGCGGTGAACGGCTCGGACCCGCCGACCAGAGGCGGAACGAAGGGAACAACCCATCTCATCTCACGCCATCCCTGGCCAGGAAGAGGTTGCACGTGCTCAAGAGAGGCTCAAGATAGATCTCAATCAGCCCAGGCAGCAACATACAACAGAACTCGACACATCAAGACGAGCGGCCATACCCACGAAACTCGAACACTTGCGCAGGGAGGGCTACAATCCGCCTGCTACATCAACTCCCGTAGCGATGAAGGGGAATGCGCATGCCTCGCTTGGAAGATCTGACTGAGGTTGCCCGGCAGGGTCATCTGAATTTCCCCGCCTTCGAGCACGATGATTCACCATTTGTCCCGTTGAGGAAGCCTCTCTCAGAGGCAAAGCTCGCGCTGGTAACGACCGCTGGATTGCAGGTGCGGGGCGACGTCCCTTTCTCCAACAATGATCAGTCGTTCAGAGCGATCCCGTCGGATACGCTTGGTCGCGACATCGTGCAGAGCCACACGTCGATCGGCTTTGACCGCACGGCGTTCATGCGTGACGTGAACATCTCGTTCCCTGTCGATCGGCTTCGTGAGCTAGTGGAGCGGGGCGTGGTAGGAACTCTCTCGAAGAACTTCTACTCCTTCATGGGTGCGCTGCGGAACCCCAAGCAGATCGTAGAGGAAACGGGTCCCGAGGTGGCGCGGTTGCTCATGGCGGACGGTGTGGATGCGGTATTCCTAACCCCTACCTGACCGAACTGCACGCACACGGTCAGTGTGCTAGCCCGAGCGGTCGAAGAAGCAGGCCTACCAACGACGAGCATCGTGCTCATCAAAGAGCAGGCGGAACGGGTGAAGCCCCCTCGTGCGCTGTTCGTACCGTTCCCGTTCGGCTTTGCGCTCGGGAAACCGGATGACCCAGAGTTCCAGCACAAGGTGTTGGCTGCGTCTCTGGATTTGTTCAAGTCGGAGTCAGCACCAGTGCTTGCGGAATTCCCCGAAGACGTCCACGCACCGGTGCGCCTGCTTCAGGCGGGTGAGGCACGCGCGGAGCTGACTACGGATGTGAATAACGATCCCGCTGACGAGGTTACTGCGCTGCGTGGCTACTACGAGCACTGGCTGGAGAACCATGATGGCCGGACCGCCGTGGGCCTATCGGGCGTCCCGCAACGCCGATGGCGTGGATTGATGAAGTACTTGCAGGCGTATGCGATCGGCACGGCTACCGCTTTCGAGGACATGCCTTCGGACGTACCGGAACCTCGGTTCATCCGGCTGGCGGCCGACGATATTAAGGCGTTCTACATGGAGGCTCGCATGTGCCAACGCCCCGATCAGCAAAACAACGATCTGCAGGCGTGGTTCTGGGCCGAGACGGCTGCCGGAAGCATGCTCTCGAAGATCGCGGCCCGCATGAATGAATCGGGTGACGATGCGTTGACGCGTGCCGCGTTCGGTATCGCTCGCTAGCTTAGGAGACTCGCTTGCTGACTCACGAGGACAATGAACTGCTGACGCAGGTGGGCAAGGGAACGCCTGGGGGCGAGTTGATGCGTCGCTATTGGCATCCCGTGGCTGCCACTGCGCAACTTGACGACGACTCGGTGCAAGAGGTGCGCATCCTAGGCGAGGACCTTGTGCTTTTCCGCGACCGTTCCGGCACGCTCGGACTGATAGGCCAGCGCTGCCCGCATCGCATGATGAATTTGCGCTTCGGTATCCCCGAAGACCAGGGATTGCGGTGCCCGTACCACGGCTGGATGTTCGATGCGACTGGCGTATGTATCGAGACTCCGTTGGAGCCACCTGAGTCGAGATTCAAGCAGAAGATCAGCACGCTGGCGTACCCAGTGCAGGAGTTGGGTGGGCTCGTGTGGGCCTACTTGGGGCCGGCGCCCGCGCCGCTGCTACCGCGCTGGGATCTGTTGGTCAAAGAGGGTGGGTTCCGGCAGATCGTGGGGCATCAACTGCCGTGTAATTGGTTGCAGGTGATGGAAAATCGAGGCGATCTCGGTCATGCGATCTACCTCCACGGCAAGTTCTTCCAGTACACGCTAGAGAAGAAAGGGAAACTCACGGACGATCCGCAGGCGCGCTACAACTCCGCTGCAGTGAACCAGGAGAGCAGACTTGCCAGGGGTGCGTATCCGCGCTACGAACCGCGTTACAACCAGTTCGGGATGACCAAGGCGAACCTGGATTCGGACAAGTCCGAGGACAATCCGACGTGGCGAGTGGGAACCAATCCGATCCTGTTTCCGTACCAGCTCGCGTTCGGTCCGGGTCGACGGACCATCAGGCAGACGTACCAATTCGGCGTGCCCATCGACGATACGCATACGTGGCACATCCAATACTTCTGTTACATGTTCCCACATGAGGTCGGCGTCCCAGAGCAGGACTCCGTTCCGTACGCCGAGGTGCCGCTCAAGGACGAACGAGGCGAGTACATCCTAAACAACGTCCTGGCACAGGACGTTGTGGCTTGGTACGGCCAGGGTGAGATCATGGATCGTACACGGGAGCACCTGGCGGTATCGGATTCCTGTGTCATCGCGTACCGGCAAATGCTGCGCGATCAGATCAAGATCGTGCGTGATGGCGGTGAGCCCATGAATGTGTTCCGCGACCCATCGACCATCGAGCGCCCGGATCTGGCGTTGGATCCACCCGAGCTGGACCGGGTTACGCCGGCGAACGTGGTAGCAAAGAATGCGGCAGTGTACCGCTCGAACTTCCACCAGATGTCCAAGGGTGGCTGGCTCTACCTAGACGACGATATCGATCGCTACTGCCTGGACCACGATACGATTGTGGAGCTGTACCGGCGTGCTGACGAGATGGGCGTCTCGGATGTCCGCAGGTCTTTCTAGGCCCGCCTAGGGCTGGCCGATGACTCGCGTGGGTGGTGGCGGTTTGCGGGCAAATATGAAAAATACCGTGCTGAGGATTGTCGCAACGCCGAGGGTGAAAAAGGCGAAGTTGTAGTCGCCCTGGATGTCGAACAAGATGCCAGCGTAGAGCGGGCCGATGACGCTTCCTGTAATCGTTATGCCGTTGGACCATCCCGCGATCATGCCCAGATTACGCCTGCCGAAGTAGTCCGCGCGGATCGCCATCATCAGTGGCCCGCGCGATCCCCATGCCACGCCATGCAGCACGATGGCTGCGGCCACAGCCGGCACCGATGAGCTGAACGCGAGGATGATGAAAGCCCCTCCGTGGCCGAACATTGCCACAGATGCGACGAAGCGTTTGCTGTACAGGTCGCCCAGCACGCCGCCGATGAATTGTCCCGAGAGTTGCATGACCATGAGGGCGGGGAACACGAACGAAGTTGCGGCGAGGCTCCACCCGTTCTGATCCACGAGAAAAGGGACCAGGTGTACCGGGACAGTGCCGGTAACCAAGAGCGCCGTGCCATGGCCGATGGCGATGAACCAGAAAGAACGATCCCGCACCGCCTCTCGAACCGTGAAGTCGCTGGAGTCGCCGATGACCGTTGCTCGGACTCCCGTGTCCTCATGGCCCGGCACCACCCCTCCAGTCGGCGTATCGCCATCGGGCAACAGACCGTAATGCTCCGGAGAACGCTTGAAGAACTGTGCGCCGGGGACGCCGACGGAAAGAATCACGAAGCCTGAGACGACAGCTGTGGTACGCCAGCCAAACTCGACCATCGACCAGGCGACGAGGGGAGCGACTAGGGCACCGGACGCGAAGCCTGCCGAGCCGATGGACATGGCCCGCGCTCGCTTACGGTTGAACCAGTGAGCGATGGCCGTGTGGATGGTGAGGAAACCACCAAGGCTTGACCCAATCGCAACTACGAACAGCGCGGCGTAGAACTGCCACAACGATTGGATTTGGCCAAGGGCGATGAACCCTAACCCGAACAACAGTGCGCCGATCCGCATAACAGGACGTGGACCGAAGCGGTCGATCATCCACCCCTGAAGCGGACCGAGGAAACCCGACTCCAATCGCAACAGCGAGAAGGCTGCGGAGATGCTGCTACGGCTCCAGCCAAAGGCCGCTTGGAGCTCGATTAGGTAGGCGCCCTGTGAGAGAAAAAGGAGAGAGGAGTGCAGGATCTGGATGAAAAAACCCGCAGCCACGATGTGCCAGCCGAAGAAGATTCGACGCCTGGCTCGTTCGGGTTTGATCAATGAGTGTTACCTGGGCCGTGGGGTTGCGCCAATCCTATCACGCGGTCTCCACAGCGGACGGTCGACGGACTACGCCTAGCCGCTAAGCGTCGTAGATCTCCACGTTGAGCGGTTTGGCCACGTAGTCGTTGATCTCGCCCGTGAGATTCCCCTCGTTCGGGCACGCAGAGACGGCAACGAGCAGGTCCATCGAGGCCCTGAAATCGACGTAGTCCCCGCGGTCGATAACTGGCGGTTCGAACGTGAACGTGCCGCTGGGCTCATAGACCACATTCATGAATACATTGAGCGTGTCGAGCTGAACCTGTCGTTCGGTGAGCCCGTGAGTCGCGACGGACTCCAGGATGTTGTCGTGGCAGTTGCGGTGGTCTGGCGCACCCATGGCCTGGTAGAGGAATCGATTGCACCGGCCGCCGAGCCAGTGCACCCCGTGACCGTCGTTCTCGATGGAGAGCATCTCATTGAAGTAAGGCGCGCCGGAGAAGATACGCCGCACATGGCTCACCGAACGGTCGTTCATCGTCGTACTGAAGATGACGTTCATCTGCTCGTCGTGATCGTCGAGGCTCCACGCCGTAAGGTCCCCCACCTGTTTGCCTTCGACCGCAATGAGGCGGAGCACTTGGCCGGTGCGCAATTCGAACGCGCGGCCTTCCATGCGCGGTATCAGAGTTTCAAATATCGGTTGGTGCGCCATTGTAAGAGCCTGGTTGAACGCTATTGAGCGTTGAGTTTGAGCCACTCGACGTACTCAGCGAACCCTGTCTCGATATTGTGAGCTGGCAGATACCCGGTATCCGCGTTGATCCTCGTGAGATCCATCACAGGATTCTCCGGAAGGTTGGGAGTCTTCCCTGGGATCAGCGCTTTCGCCTTGGCTTCAGGGATGATCGCCTTGATGGCGTCGTAAGTCTCTTTGAGTGAAGACGCTCGTCCCGAGCCCACGTTGTAGATGCCATGGTTTAGCTTGTTAGCCGTGGTCAGCATCTGGATGCCCATGGCCAGGTCTCGTACGTAGGTCCAGTCGGTGAGGTCATCCTGATTCATCACGCCGGCGGGCTTATCGCTGAAATCGGGCTCCTCGCCCTTGATTGCTGCATGGGCGATCCGCGCGCCGGGGTGAAACATGCTGTAGTAGTGCGGTCCATAGATGGACCCGATCCGCAGGTTGATGACGTCGATGCCCGCGCGGCTGGCGTAGTGCAGCGAGTGGATCTCCTGAGCCTTCTTGTGGGCCTCGATCTGAGAGCGAGACTCGATGGGAAGCAGGTCGTTCTCGTGGTATGGGCCGGTGGTCAGCCCGCCGTAGACAGACTGGGAACTCGCCAACGCGGTGCGCTTCACCGCGAAGTTGCGCGCGGCCTCCAGAATGTTCTGTAGCCCCACGGTATAAACGTAATAGTCGACCTCGGGTGAGATCCCTCGGGCGGGCGGTGCCGCGAAGCTAATGATGCGGTCGATCGCAGGGTGCTTGCGGAAGACCGCACTGACCTCGAACGAGTTGGTGACATCCATACGCTCGATGAAGACGCGCTTACCGATTTCGTCCTTGATGGCATCGGGGATGCGGCTTGCACTGTGCTGGGTGATGACGACACTTTCGCCAACGTCTAGACACCTTACCGCTGTGTTCAGACCGATGAATCCCATACCGCCGATGATGAGGATCACGCCGCGCCTCCGGATGAATTATTGGCCCTATTGATACCACAGCTTGGCGGCGCGGGTGGCATTTGTGGCCAAGGGGCTGGCTAGGAGATACGATGGCCCCGGTTTGGCATCCGAGAAACAATCCCCTGTGACTGGCGATCCGGATCGGCCAACCCGGCTACGATTCCTGCGCTCGGTCCGGACGTTCGATTCTCTGGTTGTACCGGCGTATCGGAACTACTTCGGCGCTATGTTCCTGTACTTCGCGGCCATGCAGATGACAGTGCTCGTGCGGCCTTGGGTCGCGTTTGAGCTGAGTGCCAACGACCTCGGCCAACGCTCCGCGCTGGTGCTCGGCTTGACGGTAGCGGCAAACAATCTACCGTCGCTGGCGCTCTCCCCGTACGCCGGGGCGCTGGCCGACCGGATGTCAAAGCGGACGATCCTCCAGGTGTGCGCGGTGCTGATGGCGCTGTTCGCGGCCGTGACTGCAGTGGGCTTGGCATCGTCGTGGTTCGCATGGTGGCACGTGACCATCATCGGCGTCGGCCAGGGTGCCGTGATGACGTTCATCACACCCACTCGCAGGGCGATCATCGGGGATCTAGTGGGGCGCGACCACCTACTGAACGCGACCGCACTGCATACGATGTTGATGAACGTCAATCGAATGGTGATGCCAGCGGCGGGCGGGTTCCTCATCGTCGCTTCCGGTGCCGAGTGGGCATATGTGAGCATTGCGGCGATGTACGTGGCCGGCATCGCGTTGCTGTTCATCGTGCCCAAGTTCGTGCCCAGCGATGCCTCCCGCAAGCGCGGCATGTCTGGCGCCGTTCGCGAGGGGTTCCGGTACGCGGCCAAGGACCGCACGATTCGCAATCTCCTGCTAATCGCTTTCGTGTCGACGCTCGTTGGCCAGCCGTTGCAGCACCTCTTGCCGTTGTTCGCGGATGTGTTGGACATCACGGTGGACCGAGTTGGCTTGTTGTTCACGTTCTTCGGCATTGGCTCTCTGATGGGTTCGACGACGGCGGCGTCGCTCGGCAATTTCAAACGCAAGGGACTGTTGCTGGTTGGTTTCCTCACGTTTTGGGGAGGCGCAATCCTGGCGTTCGCTTTGTCGGACGTGTACGTCCTCTCGCTCCTGCTCCTTGTGCCTGTGGGCATGGGGCATTCGGGCCGCAATACGGTGAATATCGCAACGCTTCAGACGTACACGAATTCCGACATGCGTGGGCGCGTGATGGCATTGAACGCGATGATGTCTGGCTTCATGCCGCCAGCGGTGCTGCTGATCACGGCGATCGCAGAGTTTGCGAACGCGCAAGTGGCATTGGGTGGGGCGGGGGTGATCATCCTGGCATATGGGCTTTGGCAACTGGTATTCGCACGCACGGTCAGGAGCCTTGAGTAGCGGACGCCAGTGGCCTGCAGGTCCTTTGATTGACAGTCCTTTGGGTGGATTCTAGGATGGGCTCGCCGATGGCCTCAGCTGGCCCGGCAGAGGAGGTTCCCATGGTGCTGCGAGAGGACAAGTTGGGCGCGACCGCGCGACGCCGACGTGGCGTTGAGGACGTGGTCATGCCTACCGACGGCAAGGTCGACTACCTGTACATGTCTGCCGATAACCATATGGATCTGACGTGGTACCCGAAGGACATCATCCAGTCGAGGATCGCGGCCAAGTACAAAGATGCTGCTCCAAAGGTGGTTGAGGCGGATCAAGGGACCAGCTGGGAGTGGGAAGGTAGCCTGCACGCGTTCGCGGCCGATGGCAACGACTGGGCCAAGTACGCGCAGCGATTCGATCCGATCCCGGTCCCTGAGGGCAAACTTCCTCCGACGGACCCCGAGGTGTTGCTCCAGCACATGGATATCGGCAAGATGTGGGCGGGCGTCTTCTTCGGTAACACGCGGAAATGGACGTTCAAGGACAAGGAGATGGAGAAAGCGGTTTACCGAGCGTTCAATGATTGGACCCAGGAGGTCTCCAACGTTGCACCTGACCGAATCATCGCTTTGCCCTGGATGCACACGCAGTTCCCGGAGTCCTGTGCAGCGGAACTCTACCGGCTGGTGGAGAAAGGCGCGCGGGCGGTGGAGTTCAGCTTCGCAGACGCTGAGGTTGGAGCACCGCTGTGGTCACCTGTGTGGGAGCCGTTCTGGGCCGCCGCCGCCGAGACGAACACTGTCGTCTGCGCGCACGTCGGAGACTCGTCTGGGACACCGTACCCGGTGAACGAATACGGCCAGTCATTGGCACACTTCTCGCAGGTGCCGTTTATTCCCGTTGGTAGACACATCGCTCAGGTGGTGTTTAGCGGCGTGTTCGACCGCCATCCCGACCTGAAGGTCGGCGTGGCGGAGTGCCGTATCGGGTGGCTCCCATTCCTGTTCCAGTGGATGGATCGGTGCTACGCGGATCGTGTGCCGGACAACATCTATCAGTTGAAAGAGAAGCCGACGCACTATATACGGAACAATATGTGGTTCACCTTTGAGGAGGATTACATAGGTGCGAAGATGCTTTCGGACCCCGAGTTTGTGATTGGGGATTGCGCGATTTGGGGCGCGGACTACCCGCACGAGCAGGGACAGACCTGGCCGGACGCGACGCCCGCGATGGAACGCATGTTCTCTGGCGTGAGCCCCGAGTTGAAGCATGAGATCGTGTGGGGCCGCACCCAACGGCTGTTCAACATCAAAGGTCCCAACCCTAGCTAGCACGACCAGGAGCGAACGAGCGTGGCAGAGAACCGTTACAAGAAAGAGATACTGCTGTCGGACGAGCGGAACCGGGACCTGGCGGCTTTGGTTCGCTATGGCCCGTACCTGTTCCTCTCGGGCTCGGATGGCAACCGCGATCTGAAGACCAACAACGTCGACCCGGAGCTCGACTGGCAGGCGACGCCTCAGTGCAATAACGCTTATGGGCGGCAGGCGCTGCGGTTACAGCAAGCAGGCTACTCCGGCGAGGACTCGATCTGGTGCGAGAACTTCACGTCAGGACAGTCCTGGCGTCTGGAGCGCATGGGGACATGGCCGGAGCATTTCGGCGAGGACGGCCATCAGAAGGTGGTCAGCTTCGGCGCGCAGGTGAAGATGGCCGGCACCAACATGCTGACGGCCGTGGTGCAGGGCCTGACCCCAGATCTTGAGCGTGAGGTGTTGGTGGCCCAGCCAACGCGCGGGCGAGCCTCGCGCATCACCCGCGCAGGCGATTTCACTTACGTCATCGGTGTTCGTGGGCGGTCGAATCCTTACACGGAAACGGCCGCGCCCGAAGAGGTCGAGGAGCAGTTTGAGACCGAGGCGTTCTACACCTACGAATGGCTCCGATCCCACATCGAGAAGGGGGGCGGAACGCTCGATGATCTCGTTCGTACTGACTGTGCGTTGAAGCGCACGGGCGACGTGGGTCGCTACCAGGCAAATCTCAAGGATCGTTTCGATGGAAGCATCCCGTTCGCGGCCTATTCGGTGGGCACGCTGTTAGGCGGGCGCGGCCTGATGGAGATTGGCGGCTTGGCGGTCAATCCGGGTGGCACCAAAGAGGTGGTCTGGTTCATGGAGGACCCGCGACGGGCGCAGGCGGTTAAGGCAAATGGTCTGGTGTTCGCGTCGGGCGCATCAGGGTTAGCCGACGAGAAGACCGGCGAGCTGCTTCAAGAGATCTATGGCGATCGTGTCGCACAGACCAAGCAGGCCTTCCGCAGGTTGGAGGCGGCGCTCAACCGTTTCGACACGACGCTGGACCAGACGCTGCGGCTCGACGTGTTCCTTGACGACATCTATTTCGAGGACGAGTTCATCGCGATTTCCAAGGAATTTTTCGAAGGCAACCCGCCCGTGATGAATATCGTTGGCGTGGATTTACAGTACAACGCAGAGGTTGAACTCTCTGCCATCGCGGGGGCTTAGGATGACCGACGTACAAGCGGTCGCGACCGGAGTGCCGGCCGAGGTGATCGCAGCAGAGATCGATGCGCTTGGCATTACGCACGTCGTATGCGTGCCGGATTCGTTCCAGCGCACGTTGATCGCCCGCTGGCAGGCGGGGAATGGCCCGCGTTTCGTTGGCGTGTGCACCGAGGACGAGGGCATGGGCGTGAACGCTGGCCTGTACATGGGCGGGCAGAATCCGATGATGTGCATCCAGAATAACGGGATATTCGCATCGATCAACACGCTGAAGGCGATCGCTCTGGATGCGAATGTCCCTACGTTCATCATGGTGGGTCAGTTCCAGCGCGACGTGAACAAGACCATTGAGGAGCAATCCTCACGAGCGGTCCGCATGCTGGAGCCGACGTTGGACGCCTGGGGCGTGCCACACTGGCGTATCGAAGGGCCAGAGGACATCGGCGCGCTGAAAGCGGCATACGAGCGGGCGTGGACAGATCAAGGGCCGTCGGTGGTAATCATCGGCGCTCCGACGCTTTAGGCGCTTGAGGGGATCTCATGGAACGACAGGAAGCGATAGATATCTTGGCCGAAGGGCGTCGCGGGGCGATCAGCGTCCCAACGATGCAATCGGTCTTTCCATGGCATGAAGCAGGGCAGGGCGACATTCTCAACGTGGACGCGTCGCAGTGCATGGGCAGTGCGTCGACCATCGGGTTGGGGCTGGCGTTAGCGCAACCGAGCCGCAAGGTGATGGTGCTGGACGGCGATGGCTCGCTGCTTATGCAGCTTGGGTCGCTCGTAACCATCGTGGCTTCGGGAGTCAACAACCTGTACCACTTCGTGTTTGCGAACGGTCTGAATCAGAGCACGGGCAACCAGCCACTTCCGGGGCAGGGTGCGTTCGACTGGGTGGCGCTGGCGAAGGCATCAGGCTACAAACACGCCCTCAAGATCGCCGAGGCCGAAGACCTTCTAGAACAACTTCCCCATGTCTGGGAGCTTGAAGGGCCCGTGTTGATCGAGCTGACGATCGCTCGCGAGGACGGCCCCGCTCGGTGGGCAGGTGTGCCGATGGCCAGGCAGGTCGCGTCCGTTCACGAGCAACTGGCTACTAGCTAGAATGGCGAACGGCAAACGGCACATGGTCATCGGCGGCACGGGTGTCATTGGGCATTTCGTGACGCGTCGTCTTGCGGACGAGGGGTACTCGCCGGTTGTCATCACCGTGTCCGGAAACACTGATCTCATCAAGGATGTTCTGGACAAAGTGACGGTCGTACAGGCCGACATTGTCGACGCCGAACGCCTCAACGCGATTTTCGCCGAGCACGCGCCAACGCACTTGGTACACATGGGCGCGAACATCGGCGTGGAGCAGAGGCCATCGTTCTCTGCACAGGTCTACGTTGAGGGCATGGCGAACGTGTTGGAGGCCGCGCGTATCAGCGAGGTGAAACGCATGGTGTTCACCTCGACCAAGGGCGTCTACGGGCCAGTGCAGGGAGAGTTCGCACACCCCACGTACCGGCCGCTGCACGAGGATATGATGCCGCAGCCCGCGACGATGCGCGGCTGTTATAAGTTGGCGTCCGAGTACATGGGCCGCGTCTACCGCAAGCGCTATGGGATCGAGTTCACCGCTGTCCGTTTCTCGTCGACCATCGGTCCGGCGAAGACCCAGCGCCATGATGACACGAGCGTCCACAGCAAGATGATCGAGAACGCGATGCAGGGGTTGGCTGCGGTCATCGTTAAGGGCGGCGACGCAGTGACTGACGTGATCTACAACGACGATGCGGCACGGGGCATCCTGGCGGCGCTGCACGCCGAAGGACCGACGGATGTGCTGTACAACATCGGCTCCGGCTACGGCATTACACTGGCTGAGTTTGGCGAGGGCGTACGCGAGGCCTACCCGGACGCTCAGTTCGAGATTGGACCGGGCATCCAATACCTGCACCCCGACACGTCGGGGCATTGCATCCTCGATGGTACCCGGGCGCGCGAAGATCTTGGGTTCGAGGTGTCCTACACCCCAGCGACGATGGTGACGGCATACGTTGAGATGATGGCACGGTTGGGCATAGGGCCCATCGCCACTTAGCCCCCTGAGGTTACGAGGAGGGTTCCATGACAGACACAGGATTCTGGCGGCTTTCGGCCACCCAGCTACTCGAGGGCTATGCGCGGCACGAGTTTTCCCCCGTAGAGGTTTTGCGCGAGTTGTTTGATCGCGTTGAGCAGCTGAACCCCGCGCTGAGCGCGTTCCTGGTGATGAACACCGACGATGCGCTGGCTGCCGCACAGACCGCCGAGAACGTCTGGATGGGATCTGGCGAAAAGCCTCCCCTCTGCGGCGTGCCCGTGTCAATCAAGGATTCGATCGAGGTCGACGGCATGCCCACGACCTACGGTTCGCTGGCGTTCAAGGACAATCGTCAGCCCGACAGCGAGTTGGTGCGCCGCATCCGATCAGCCGGAGGTGTGATTACGGGAAAGACGAATCTTCCCGAGTTCGCGTTGCATGGCGCCGTGGACAATTTTCTTAGCCCGCCAGGTCGCAACCCCTGGAACCTAGACCACACTTGTGGGGGCTCCAGCGGTGGAGCGGGAAATTCCGTGGCGACGGGCTTGGGGCCAATCGGCCTCGGCACCGACTCCGGTGGTTCGATCAGGATGCCCGCTGCCGCTAACGGCGTTTACGGCATCAAGCCCACATACCAGCGTATCCCTGCGGTGCAGACCTGGCGGGCCGCGCCTGGTCGGTCGCATAACGGACCCCTCACGCGCACCGTGCGCGATGCTGCGCTTCTGCTGCAGGCGATATCGGGAGCCGACCCGCGCGACGCTGAATCCAACGTAATGCCGGTCGACTACATGAGCTTCGTCGCCGGCGATGTACGGGGTCTACGGGTGGCGGTGAGCTATGACTTCGGTCGCGGGTTTGCGATGGACGCTGAGGCGCTGAAGTTCGTGCGTGAGGCAGCGCAGCTGTTGGCGGAGCTTGGCTGCGAGATCGTGGAGGCGGATCCGCCGACGTTGCATGAGCCCGAAGAACTGGAGGCCGGTATCTGGGCATACGCGGGAGACCACTACGCCGCTGCGGAGGCGATGATCCCCGGTTTCCTGGAAAAGCACATCGATGATCTGGGTCCTCACGCTCGCCCTCTCTACGAGAGAGCACCGGAGGCGAAGGCGTGGCAGTATCGACGCATCGTGCGCCGCAACCGGGCGTTCGGACTGGAGATGCAGGAATGGTTCAAGGACTACGATTTCCTGCTTTCTCCGTCCATCGGGCCTGCGGCCAAGGTCGCGGACATCGGCCCACGCGACCGTACCAGGGCGTTGGTGAGTTTCACGTCGCCTTTCAACCATACGTACAACCCTGCTGCTGCGATCCCATTCGGATTCCACTCCAGCGGGCTGCCGTTGGCCGTGCAGGTCGTCGGCAGGTTGCGCGATGACGTTGGCGTGCTCCGGATGTCAGCGGCTTTCGAGAAGGCGAACCCGTGGGCCCACCGCTGGCCTGCCATGGCGGACGACACTTCGCTGGCGACAGTGTGATCCCCAGGCTTGTGCGCTGTTAGAGCGCCCTTGAGGCCGTCCGACGCTCTGGGGTTCTACTCCGTTCGGCGCAGCCTATAGGCGCGCCCCGTGTTCTCCCAGCCCAGATGTGCGTAGAAGGGATCACCCTCCTCGCTGGATGTCAGCACCAAAGTGGCCTGGGGCGTCGCGACCTCACGGGCGATGCGTAGCATCTCTTTGCCTACGCCTTGCCCCTTGTGAGATGGCGCCACGGCGACCTCCGTCACCAAACCGTAGTACACGTAATCCGTGAGCACTCGGGTCCAGCCGACCAGCGCGTAGCCGTCCCGCACTGTGATGTAGAAGCTACCGTTCTCCAGCATCTTTCGCGTGCGTGCGGGGTCGTCCAAGGGACGCGGGAAACCGCCATTGCCGAGGAGGGCGAGTATCTCCTCAGGTTCCACCGGACCGTCGGTCAGGTAGCGGAGCGCCATGGTGCAAATACCTCTCTTGATCGTCTGAACCGATTCTATACAACCGAACTACCGGAGAACTCGCGACTGAGCAGGGGCTCCGCGGCACACGGCAGTGGGCGGATGTCGGTTACTGCCTGGTGCTACTCGCTGAGGTAGGCGCCGCGCCATTCCTTGTAGGACGCGTTGCCTGTGGCGATACCCATGAGATCCGCGTCGGCGTGGGTCTCTGCGACCGTGGACGGCATGCCGCCTTCCGCCTGGTGCTTGAGCGAATCGTAGATCGCCTTGACCGCAGCGTTGAAGGTCCCGTGGCCACGAAGCACCATCTTCACGCCGTACGGTGCCAAGATGGCGTTGTCCAAAGCTTCCGCGACAGTGCCCAGCATGAACGGCAGTGCCGTCACCTTGCGGATGGCTTCAAGCTGATCGACCTCTTTGATGCCCAGTAGGAAAATGACATCGACTCCGGTAGCCTCGAACGCCTTGACCCGTTCGATAGCGTCGGCTTGGTTCGTGGCATTCAGCGAGTGCGTGCGGCCGATGATGACGGTGGTGGGGTCCTGTCTTGCAGTGACCGCCGCCTTGAGCTTTCCGATCATTTCACCGATGGGGATCAACTCTTCCTGGCCCTGGTGACCGAATCGTTGAGGGAGAATGGTGTCCTCGATCGTCATGGCTGCGACGCCCGCCGTTTCCAGCTCGTCGATGGTGCGCATGACGCTCAAAGCGTTGCCGTAGCCGTGGTCGGCGTCGACCAATAGCGAGATGTCGCTGGCGCGCGTGATACGGCGGCATTGTTCAGCCAGCTCAGTGAGCGTGATGACCGCGAGGTCCGGCGCGCCAAGGACGGTGTGGCTGGCGATCGATCCACCGAGCATCCCAAACGGGAATCCAAGATCGTAGGCGATCCGGGACGAAACCGGATCGAAGATTGAGGCAGGCCTCACGCATTCGTCCCCGGCCAAATGATTCCTAACTCGCTGTCGTCGCTCGGAGACTTGCATGGGCACCTCGTGTTACTCGTGGTTCGTCCCGTGTGGACGCTGGCCGATGATACCTGAGGATTCGTGCCAAGGCTCGGTGATATCCTCTGCCCACCCCCGGAGGCTGTGTCCGTGCCCGAATACGCTGTTGTAACCGAAAAGCTGCGTCGCTCATTTGGCGATGTGGTCGCGGTCGATGGTATCGACCTGCTAGTCGACGCTGGCGAGATATACGGTTTCCTTGGACCGAATGGGGCGGGGAAGTCCACGGCAGTCCGCATGCTGACGACGCTACTCATGCCAACGTCGGGCACCGCGTTCGTTGCCGGGCACGATGTCGTTCGTGAGCCGGTGGAGGTTCGCCTGCGCATCGGTGCGGCGTTACAGGATGCGGCGTTGGATCCGAAGCAGACTGGCCTCGAGCTACTCAGGCTTCAAGGTCGACTCTATGGCCTATCTGGACGCGACACCGCCATGCGCATCGGCGAACTGGAGTCATTGATCGAGATCGGCGACGCGATCAAACGTCAGGTGGGCACGTACTCGGGTGGCATGAAGCGCAGGTTGGACCTGGCGGCGTCGCTGATGCACAACCCAGAGGTACTGTTCTTGGACGAGCCGACCACGGGTCTCGACCCCATCAGCCGATCGCGGGTGTGGGATGAGGTACGGCGGATCAACCGCGAGCTTGGCGTGACGATCTTCCTGACCACGCAGTATCTCGAAGAGGCTGACGCGCTCGCGGAACGCATCGGCATCATCACGCATGGAAAGCTAGCGGCGGAGGGCACTCCCGCTGCGCTGAAGCGCCAACTGGGCTCCGACGTTATTGTGGCGCGCGTCGACGGTGATGCGCAGCAGGCCAAGCGAGCAGTCGAGAACATCGAGGCGGTCGAAGCAGTGGATGCTTACGAGGAGGAGGTTTCGATCCGTGTGGCCAACGGTGCGGGGTACATCAGCGCAGTGGCGCTTGCGCTCAATGAGGCGTCGATCCGTGTGCGTGACCTGACGTTGCGTACGCCGACGTTGGACGATGTGTTCCTGCACGTGACGGGCGGTCGGTTGCAGCAGGATGAAGCGGTGGATGAGGAGGCAGAGCGATGAGGGCTGCACGGGACACGGCTCAGGGTACGCAGCCGCGCAGCGCGGTGAAGGCGCGCCGCGCAGGTTTCATCCGCGATGTGATCAGCCTAGGCGGGCGCGCCCTGAGGTCGATCCCCCGCGACCCGGAGTCGATCATTCCGGCGCTGGTGGTGCCGATGTTCTTCTTCGCAGTGAACGTTGGCGCTCTGCAGGACGTTGCGGAACGGATGCCCGGGCTGGACTACAAGGCGTTCCAGTTGCCGGTGGCGATCCTGTTCGCGGTGACGGGTGTTACGAGGGCGAATGTCCTGGTGCTGGACATCCAAGGTGGCTACTTCGATCGCCTGGCACTGACGCCCGTGAATCGGTACGCGATGCTGCTCGGCTTTATGGTGGCGGACCTAGTGCTGGTGATGGCCTTGTCCATCCCTGTAATCGCCTTGGGATTGATTGTGGGAGTTCGCTTTGAAACCGGCCTCTTGGGAATCATCGCGTTCTTGGGTATCGCCGGAATCTGGGCGTTGGCTTACAACGGTTTGCCCTATGCGGTTGCGCTTAAAACGGGCAATCCTGCCGCCGTTAATTCGAGTTTCCTGCTATTCCTGCCGGTGACCTTTCTTACGACAGTCTTCGTCCCCGAGGAAGCGCTGACAGGTTGGATGTCGCAGGTGGTGAAGTTCAACCCGGTGACTTACCTTCTGCAGGGCATGCGCTCATTGGTTAGTGAGGGCTGGGTTGTCGAGGACCTGCTGGCGGCGTTCGCCGGCATCGGTTCGGTGGCGCTCCTGAGTGTCCCGCTGGCGATGTGGTCGCTATTGGGTCGTGTGCGGCGCAGGTGAACTAGCGGAGCATCGTGTTCAGGGCGCTGATGTAATCAGGACCAAGCCCACAGCACGTACCGAATATCTGTGCGCCTTGCGCTTGCCATTGAGACGCTGCGCCAGTGATGAGGGCCGGGCGTATCGCTTGATTGAATTCCCAGTTTGGCCTCGTAAAGTTTCCCACGTGTGGGTACGCACCGGTCGGCCCGTTCCAGTGCGTGCCGAGCACCGCCAGCGCGGGCGTCACGTCCTCGACGGTCGTGTGCATGATGAGTGCGGCGTCGACCTGTAGCTCGCCGATTGCAGAGAGCGCTTCATGGAACGTCGGTGCGAGAGCGCCTTCCCGGTTGCCTTCGAGAACCCGAAGAACTCCCTCTTCGTCGGTGCGGCAGGAGAATCCTGCCCATACGGGGAGACCGGTCTCTGCGGCGGCGGCGAGCGCTGCTTGCGTCTGATGAATATCCTTCAGCATCTCCAGTAAGATTAGGTCAGCGCCTGCATCCGCGAGGAGCTTCGCCTGCTCGACGTAGGCATCGTAGCCTTCATGGGGCTCCTCTAACTCGCGCACACTCGCCGTCGAGATAGCGCCCGCGATGGCGACGCGATCCACCGCTGCGCCAGCGCGCGATAGTGCTTCGATGGCCAGGGCCACAGAGCGTTGGTTGAGCGAGGCTAGCTCGGCCTCAAGACCGTTGGCGCGAAGGCGTGGGCGGGAGCCGCGAAAGGTGTTGGTCGTGATGACGTCGGCACCCGCGCTGATGTAGTCGGCGTGGATTCCCCGAACCATGTCAGGGCTCTCGATGCTCGCTGGGCCACCCCATGCGACTCGCAGCAGGTTGGATCCGCGCGCCTGAATCTCCGTACCCATGGCACCGTCAAGGATTACAGTCTTCCCGCCCTTGAGCAGCTGCCGGACGTGGTCGTACGCCAAGGATGACCTCCCCGGAATCTGGGGGGGCAGCGTAGCAGACCAAGGGGGGGTAGCGTATGCTGAGCGCGCATGCATGCCTCTGACACTCCTCACCCTGGCATTCCGCGCCTCTGGCCCTTCAAACGTGGGTACTACGGTTGGGGGATTGTAGCGACGTCCGTCCTTGTCTCGTTCGCGCAGGTACCTATGTACGGGCCGGTGCTCTCCGTGTTCGTCAAGCCGATTGGCGACGACACCGGGTGGTCGCGAGGCGATATCTCGCTTGCGTTCACCATCGGCAGTCTCCTGGGTTCTGTAGCTTCGTCCATCGTCGGCCAGTACATAGATCGCTATGGCGCTCGAATGCTGGTGGTTATCTCCGGCATGGTCATCACCGGCGTACTGATTGGGCTCGCCATGATGCAGGAGGTCTGGCAGTTCTGGATCCTGTTTGGTGCAGGCCGAACTGCAGCACTCGCCGGGGTTAATATGGGGACATCCGTTGCGATAGCGAACTGGTTCATTCGCAAGCGCGGCCGTGCGGTGTCATTCCTAGGCATCGGTTTGCGTTCCGGTCAGGCGATATTCCCACTGTTCATCGCGCCCATCATCCTATGGCTGAGCTGGCGGCACGCCTATGCCATGCTGGCCGTGGTCACGTTCTCTTTGATCGTGGTGCCGGGCTGGATCTTCCTACGCCGCCGGCCAGAGGATCTCGCCATGCTGCCCGACGGCGATGTTGTTCCACCAGCGGGAGAGGCCGCCGCGGGCGCCTCAGCCGATGGCGCCAAAGACGCGTCTTGGACACTGCACGACGCGACGCGGACTCTGGCGTTTTGGATGATTGTTATAGCGATAACCACTGTGGTGTTCGCACAGACGGCGGTGAATCTGCATGCCGTCGCGAGCTTCCAGGATAGAGGCGTCGCTGACGCGTTCGCCGGTGTATTCGTCTTCATCTTCGCAGGCACAGCAGCATTGTCTGCATACGGCTGGGGTGCGCTGATGGACAGTTTCCCCGTGCGCTGGGTGACCGTGTTCGCCACTTTGTTACTTGCGGCGGCGATGCTGGTCCTGATCTTTGCGGACAACATGGCAATGGCGCTGTTCTTTTCCGTGCTGTTCGGCCTGGGCATCGGCGGTTGGACGGTCGCGCAGGTGGTGTTGTTCGCGAACTACTTCGGTCGCGCTCACGCAGGAGCGATCCGTGGTTTTGGCCAATTGGCCGCGGGGCCGATCGGCGCGGCAGGCCCACTCTTGGCGGGCTATCTATACGACGCTACGGGTGACTACACCGTGCCGTTCAAGATATTCTTCGCGTCACTGGGACTTGTGGTGTTGGCACTGCTGCTCGCGCGTCCCCCGGGCGACCCGCCATCAGTTCCTGCGGTTGAAAACCGTTAGAGTATCTTCAGTGCTCGGTGCGCTCGGGATCGGCAGCTAGGAGGATTGGCATGGCGGCAGAGAGTGAAGAGCGGAGCGCACAACAAGACGTGATTGCCTCGTTCGAACGGGCGGCGACGCGATTGGGTATCTCCCAGGGCATGCGCAGCCTGTTCGTCGAGCCGTGGCGTGAATTGCGCGTCGCCTTGCCGGTGCGTATGGATGATGGCAACGTTGAGGTGTTCATCGGCTACCGCGTTCAGCACAACGCGGCGCGAGGCCCATACAAGGGAGGCATTCGCTTCCACCCACGGGCTAACGAGGATGAGGTGCGTGCGCTCGCCATGCTAATGACGTGGAAGACTGCATTGGTGGACATCCCGTTCGGAGGAGCCAAAGGCGGAATCATGGTCGATCCGCTTGAGTTAAGCTCGGGCGAGCTCAACCGCCTGACCCGGCGTTACACCAGCAGCATCCAGCACCTGATCGGCCCACACCGGGACATCGTGGCGCCGGATCTTGGCACCAACGCCCAGACCATGGCATGGATCATGGACGCCTACGGCCAGGCGAACGGGTATACGCCGGCTGTGGCCACCGGCAAGCCACTCGAAGTTGGTGGCTCCGCGGGCCGAGAGGCGGCGACAGGCCGTGGGGCGATGTATGTGCTGCAGGCCGCCGCCACCGACATGGGAATAGACCTCCGCGATTGCCGCGTTGTTCTGCAAGGTTTCGGTAACGTCGGCTCATGGTTCGCGCAGATCGCTCACGGTGAGGGCGCCCGTTTCGTGGCGGTCGCGGATCATCTGGGCGGCGTATACAACGATCGGCTGCTGGATATACCCGAACTCGTGAAGTATAGGAACGAGCACGGGTCGGTAGCGGGCTTCCCTGGAGGTACTCCGCTCCCTCGCGAGGACATCTTCAAGGTGGAGTCGGATATCGTCGTTCCTGCGGCCGTCGAGAACGTCATCAATGCGTCCAACGCGGGTAGTATCCAGACACGGCTCGTGTTGGAGGCTGCGAACCAGCCGGTGACGCCCGACGCCGACGCCATCTTCAAAGAGCGTGGTATCCCTGTGCTGCCGGACATCCTGGTCAACGCAGGCGGCGTCGTGGTCTCGTATTTCGAGTGGACGCAGAACCTTCAGCAGTACAACTGGGACGAAGGCCGGGTCAACGAGGCGCTGAAAGAGCGCATGCTTCGCGCGTACAACGCTGTGACGTCGTTGGTGAAAAATAGCGACCTCACTTTCCGCGAGGCGGCCTACGAGATAGGAGTGGAACGGGTGGCGAAGGCTTCTGAGCTCCGCGGGTTCGTCATCTGATTACCACCTGGAACGCCACTGTCACGGGGGTGCTATGCTCCGCAGGTTGCACGCTGTTCTGGCGCGCGCGGCGAGGAGCACTTTATTGACCGACCCCGATCAGAAGCGCATTTTCAGCCCCACGAGTGCGCCGATTTTTTTCTCGTTCTTCACGTGGGGATTTGGCACAGGTGCGCAACACCTGGCGCGACCCCTATTTGCGTATGCTCTGACCGGCAATACCTTCCTGGTCGCGGTCGTTATTGGGATGAACGCCATCCCTCGAATTTTCACCGGACCCATCACGGGCTACCTCGCAGATCGTGTGGGCCGCAAACCGTTGGTCATGTTTGGCGCCGGGTTACGGGGAGTTTCTAACGTCGGGCAGTTCATGGCTGGGGATTTCACGACGTTCCTCGTGCTCGAGTTCGTAGGCCAGATAGGCGTGTCCATGTGGAACACGTCGGCGAACGTCCTGCTTTCGGACGTGACGTCCACCGGCAATCGAGGGCGAGTGTTGGCGCTACGGCAGATGTCGACGCGTTTGGGGTTTGTCGCGGGACCTGCGCTTGCGGGTGTGGTCGCCGCGACCATCAGCCTACCCGCTGTATTTCTCATCAACGGCGCGTCGAAGGTTGTAATCGTGCTCACCGTGCTCTTCATGGTCAAAGAGACGAAGCCTGAACCTCTCGCACCTGTTGCGCGGCACTCGAGCGACGCTCCTGTCTTCGCTGCGGAATCCCCACGTACTGTGGTTTGGCGGGCGATGCGCAACCGATCATTCGTAGCGTTGGCGCTCACGATCATCGGTTTTTCCATGACGCAGACTGCCGTACTGCAAGCGCTGCTACCTATTTACGCCTCGCAAGAGCTGGGCGTGGGCGAGAGCGGAGTGGGTCTGCTGGTGGGTTTGGCGGCGTTCCTTGCGTTCCTGGTTGCGTTCCCCAACGGCATGCTGGCAGATAGGTTTGGGCGCAAAGTGAGCATCGTGCCGGGATTGCTGCTGCTCGCAGCAGCGTCGACGCTGCTGACGATGAGTGATACGTTCGTGTTGGTCCTGTTGGCAGTGTCGATCCAAGGCTCCGGCGAGGGGATGACCATGGGTACGACCCACACCTACGCCATGGACATCGCACCATCTGAGCATCGAGGATCGTTCTTGGGAGTGGTGATGATGTTCCAGGCGATCGGAGCATTCTTGGGGCCGATGGTGATAGGGGCCGTTTACCACAGCGTGGGTCACGCATTCGCCTTCGGGAGTCTCGCCGTGTGGCTCTCCATAGCGGCGCTGGTGATGGCATTTCTCGGCCGCGAGACGGCAGGGCCACGAGCGGTGCCGACGGCGGAACATATTTCAATCCAAGGTGGTCAGTGACCACGGCTGGAGGTGGTCGATGACCACAGGGTTCGATGCTAACAAGGTGATCCTCACGGGCGAGAACCCGTTCATGAGATTGTCCGCTTCTCCAGACGGACCAGTGACCACGAACGCAAGTTTCTGGCGCGTGATTCTGAGCCCCAAGGGATACGGGCACGTGCTGTTCCTGAAAAGCGAATTGACAGACGGGCAGTGGCGCGCTTACTCCGACAACATCGCGTTGACGCGGTGGCTCCAAGACACCGTGCAAGGCGTGCTGAACGAAGAACTTCGCGACACGACACTTCCGGTGACCGACGCTGATTTTGAGAGTTCGGGGGATCTGCGCTCGTTCTGGACCGAGCACGTCAATGCGGACGACGAAGACATCTCGCTCACGTGGTACGACATCGGTGAGCCGCTTCTGCGCCACACACAACCGTTCAGTCAACCGGATAGGCCCTACGGCGTGTCGACGGTACTGATCCCCTGTATGGGTGCCCGTCTCACGCTGAATGGTGACCACGCGACGGGACAACCGCAGCAACGTGATTGGGACGGGCGTGAGTTCAGTTCGTGCGCGCTCGCGTTCGCGGAATCCTGGACGGAATGGCCCTAGTTTCGACTATCGAGCAGCAGGATAGCGGTTGACCTGCTGAGGGGTACTGCTTCATCATCCCCCGCAGACCGGGAAGAGAGTCAGGTTCAGATTCCATTGCCAGAACGCGAAGTTTCATACGTATGGGTGGATGATCCTAAAGGCCTGCGCGCTGCCGTGACGTCGATTTCATCGTCGGCGCGGTTGGGCGTGGACACCGAGGCGGACTCCCGGCATCACTACCCTGAGAAGACTTGCCTGATTCAAGTCGTCGCGGACGACCGCGTGTTCATCATCGATCCATTGGTGGCCATCGACATTGGCGAGTTGCGGGAGGTGTTCGAGAGCCCCCGCGTGGAGAAGATTTTCCATGGCGCGGACTTTGACCTGCGTGGACTCAACCGCGATTGGGGCTTCGAGTTGCAGGCTGTTTATGACACGAACACCGGAGCACGCTTCGCCGGGCTCGATCGTTTCGGTTACGCCGCGCTCATCGAGGATCTGTTAGGACACGTCATCGCCAAAGATCAGCGCTTGCAGCGGTCTGACTGGTCTAAGCGCCCGTTGCCTGAAGCGGCGTTGGAGTATGCCGCCGCTGACGTCATCTACCTCGGAGAAGTGCGCGATGCCATTGACGAGCGCGTGGCTAAGCTAGGGCGTAGCGCCTGGGTCGCTGAGGAGTTGCAGCGGCTTGAGCAGATTCGCTACACACCACCAGACCCTGATTCTGCCTATCTTGCTGTGCGCGGCTCACACAAGTTGAACGGCCGCGGGCTTGCCGTGCTGAAGGCGCTTTGGATCCTGCGCGAGGGCGAGGCCCGTAGACTCGACCGGCCCACTGCGTTCGTCATCTCGGCAGAGGCGCTGGTCGCCATTGCGACCGAGCCGGAGATTGACCTGGCTGAGGTGAAAGGCCTCGGTGAGCAGACACGGCGCCGACTTGGATTAGCCATCGCCCGCGCCGTTAAGGAAGGTCTCGCGGCGGGACCCCTGAAACGGCCTCCGGGACGCACACCTTTCCGGCCCCGGCCCTCCGCATCGGAAGCCGCAGTGTTAGCGCGCCTCAAGGAATGGCGGGTTGCTGAAGGCGAAAAGCTGGCTATGGACCCGTCGCTGTTGTGGCCTATGCGAAGCCTCGAGCGATTGGCGCGCGCGCCACAGACGGTGGATGAAGAGCTAGTGTCGCCAGATATTCGCCGCTGGCAGCGCACTCAATTCGAAGCGGCGGTGCGTGCCACGCTCGCGTCATTCGCGCCGTAGTTGGTATGCTCCCTGTCGCCGACCCCCACTCATAAACGAAGGAGACCTCCAGTATGACCAGCGCAGGAAAAGGGCTTATCGGAAAGTCGATCCCTCGGATTGACGGCCCCGCAAAGACCACCGGTCGAGCTGAATACACCGCCGACGTTCAGTTGGAGGGAATGCTGTCCGGCCGGATCCTCCGTAGCCCCTACGCCCACGCCCGCATCAAGTCCATCGACACGTCGAAGGCCAAGGCCGTCCCTGGCGTTCACGCTGTGGTTACGAGCGCTGACACCTTCGATGGCGCACGTTATGGACGGGCGATTGTGGATATCCCAGTGCTCGCAGGAGACGTCGTGCGCTACGTTGGTGAGCAGGTCGCGGCGGTCGCGGCGGACGACGAGGACATCGCTGATCGGGCATTGCAGCTGATCGAGGTGGAGTACGAGGAGCTTGATTCTGTACATGACCCCGAGGAGGCCATGGAGGCTGAATCGCCGTTGCTCCACCCGAACCTCCTCGAGTACCAGGGTTTGCCCAAACCGCTAGAGGCGCCAAGTAACACCTATACGACGTTTGATTGGGCGAAGGGCGACGTCGAAGCTGGGCTCGCGGAGGCGGATCTGGTCGTTGAGAACACGTTCACGACGCCACGCCAGCATCAGGGCTACATGGAACCGCATTCTTGTGTCGTCAACATCGATGGTGACGGTCGGCTCCACGTTTGGGCTGGCAACAAGTCGCCATACCCGGTTAGGAGATTCCTTGCGATCGCGACGGGACTCGAGCAGGACCAGATTGTGCTGCACCCCGTAACCATAGGGGGTGACTTCGGTGGCAAGGGATCGCCGCTGCCGATCCCTATCGCGCACCTGCTCGCCAGGGCGACAGGGCGCCCCGTGAAAATGGTGTTCGATTACAGCGAAGACCTCATCGCCGCGAATCCCCGTCATCCTGCCGTGATCCACATGCGCACCGGAGTCAATCGTGACGGTACGATTGTTGCGCACGACTCCATCGTGATCTTCGACAGCGGAGCGTACGCGGGGTACAAGCCAGGTGGGCACCTTGGGGGCGCTAGCGCGGCTGCGGGGCCGTACAAGATTGCGAACGGTCGAGTGATCGAGCATCAGGTGTACACCAACAACGTACCTTGTGGGTACATGCGTGGCCCGGGTGAGCCCCAGACCATGTTCGCGGTGGAGTCCCAGATCGACTGCGTGGCTCACGCGATCGGCATGGACCCAGCGGAGATCAGGCGAAAGAACCTGATCCGGGGTCAGGATGAGGACACCATCGGACGGTCGTATAACGAGGCGCGGTCTATCGAAACGATGGACGCCGCGGTTGGCGCGGCGGGCTACACCCCTGAAGTTCGCGTTGAAGGTAGAGTCCGCATTGCCCACGGCCTGGCCACGGGCGAGCGCGCGCAGGCCGGCGGCGAGACGCATGCGGCGATCACCCTAAACGAGGATGGCTCAGCGGTCGTTCATACCACGGTGTTCGAGCAGGGTACGGGTTCCTACACTGTGTTCCAGCAGCTGGCGGCCGACGGGCTGGGATTGCCTCTTGATCAGGTGACGGTCGAGGTTTGGGACACAGACAGTGCACCATTCGACTCAGGCATCGGTGGAGCCCGGGTGACGCGCATGGGCAGCATCGCGATTCACGATGCGGTCGAGCACACCAAGGAAGAGTTGTTCAAGATGACGTCAGAGTTGCTCGGCTGGCCCGACGACAAGCTCGTGGTGGACGGTCACCAGGTGACGCGTTCGGACACGGGTGAGTCTGAGGACTGGCGGGCGATCATCAAGCGCACAGGCGATCCGATTGTGGGTCAGGGTGAGACGAAGGACAATTCGGCCAACCCATGGACATCGTTCACGACACAGATCGCAGAGGTCTCAGTTGACACCGAGACGGGCCAGGTGCGCCTGCTCAAGTTGACCACGGCCCATGACATCGGCACAGTGCTTAACCCCGTCGGCTTCCATGGACAGATTAACGGTGGCGCGGTCCAGGGCATCGGCTACGGGCTCACCGAAGAGTTGGTCCTCGAAAATGGGCACGTACAGACTTCTTCCTTTGCTGATTACAAGTTGCCGTCCATCGCTGACATCCCCGAGTTGCAAGCGGTGCTCTTGGAGCCGAGCCACGGTATCGGTCCATACAATGTGAAGGGCATCGGTGAGCACTCCAATGCGCAGACGGCACCCGCCATCGCCAACGCCGTCGAGGCGGCGGTTGGCGTGCGGATTAGGGACCTGCCGGTGACGGCGGAGAAAGTCTTTCGCGCCCTCCAGAGATAGACCGCCGCGTTCTTCGCAGAGGGGACTCCCTCCGTTGCACCGGCAATGCGCGCCCACAGTTTTGTTGTGTACAAGGCCGTGCGGTCGCACACCATTTTCGTTGCCTGGCATCACAGCCGTTAGTTAGACTATAAGCAGCACATTATCTAAGTACTCGAGGTGGTCAAAGTGGGCATGGATGAGCGAATGCGGGAGCGAGTGGAAGCTGCCATCAATAGCGTTGATGCCCAGTACGTCGAAGTACACGTAGAAGAGGCTTCATCCTCTGGGATCCGCTACCGAGGGCGCGAGTTGGAGGAGATTGGTCGTGGTAATGCGCTGGGTGGAAGCGTTCGAGCGCTCGCCGGTGGGGGCTGGGGATTCACCTCGTTCAACGACCTCGATGACCTTCAGTCGAAGGTACGTATGGCGGTCGATCAAGCGCGAATCGTCGGCGGCGAGCACATCGAGCTCGCGGAGGTTCCGACGGTCGTAGACCACGTTCCGGCCCGTATCGCGATGGATCCTATGGGCGTATCGCTGCCTGACAAGAAAGCGCTGCTAGACCAGTATGTAGACATCATGATGGGAACGGCGGGGGTTCAGAGCTCAAGCGTGAGCTACAACGACTCTAAGCGCCTCATGGTGTTCGCTAACTCTGAAGGGTCATATATCGACCAAGAGCGCGTGGACGTGAATATGCGCCTCGCCGCGATGGCACGCGATGGCTCAGAGGTCCAGCAGTCCGGCACGAGCCTGGGCAGCCTCGGTGACTACGCCTTCGTCCAGACCTTGCACGAGGACGCCAAGGAGGTCGCCGAAAAAGCCGTTGCGCTGTTGAACGCGCCGACGGTGAAAGGTGGCGAGTACACCGTCATTCTCGATCCGATACTTGCGGGTGTGTTCATCCACGAGGCATTTGGTCATCTGAGTGAGGCGGATCACATCTATGCAGAGCCCCGGCTTCAGGAACTGATGCTCCCCGGCAAGTTGTTCGGGGGCAAGCACCTGAACGTGAAGGACGGAGCAACAGTTCCGCAGCCAACGCTGCGTGGCTCCTACCTCTACGACGATGAAGGTGTTCAGGGCCAGGAAACCGATCTCATCCGCGAGGGCGTGTTGGTTGGCCGTCTCCATTCACGTGAGACGGCCGCGAAGCTTGGGGAGCGCCCTACTGGCAACGCACGCGCGCTCAACTACCGCTTCGCACCCATCGTGCGCATGACCAATACGTTCATCGTTCCCGGCACCAACTCGGTAGAGGACCTGTTCGAGGGCGTCGAGGATGGTCTGTACGTCAAGAACTGGTATGGCGGAATGACCAGCATGGAGATGTTCACCTTTTCTGCTGGTGAGGCCTATCGGATCCGCAACGGGAAAATTGAGGAGCTCTGCCGCCCGGTGATGCTTTCCGGCAACGTTTTCTCCACGTTGCACAACCTGGACATGGTCGGCAATGACCTGGGTATGAACGAGGGGGGCGGTTGTGGCAAGGCAGGGCAGGGCCCATTGCCGGTCTCCAACGGCAGCCCACACATTCGAATTCAGAAATGCTTGATCGGGGGGGCCTAGCCATCGCTACTCAAGCATCAACCGAGTCGATTGCCGAGCAGATACTGGCGGCTGCTGCGAGCCAAGGCGAGGAGGCTGAGGTCTTCTACGTACGCTCCTCTAGCACGCCGGTGCATTTCGAGGCGAACCAGATCAAGGCCGTGGACTCTAACGAATCATCAGGCGCGGCTTTGCGCTTGATCAAGAATGGTCGTGTTGGGTTCGGGTCGTCGAGCGATCTGGGTGACATCGATTCTTTGATCTCATCAGCGGTCGAGACTTCGCCGTTCGGTGCGGAGGCTAAATTCCAGTTTCCGGGCAAGTCCGACTTCCCGGACGTACCCGTATTTGACCCGTCCGTGAGTGACGTTTCACTCGAAGAGATGGTCGCGCTCGGACAACGCGTCGTTGATGAGCTGCGAGCGCACTCCGACGAGGTGCAGGTTGAGGGAGGAGTGTCGCGCTCGACGTCCACCATCACGCTGCTGAACAGTCGTGGTGGGCAGGTCTCGTACGCTCGCTCAGGCTTTCGCGTGGGGTTCGAGGGTACTGTTATCCGAGGCGAGGACATGCTCTTCACCTCCGACGGCCAATCGAGTGTCCGGCCGATCACGGACCCGTCGGAGATGATCGCGTCGATCATCCGTCAGCTTGGCTGGGCCAAGGAGACGGCGACGGTCGAGACCAAGAGCATGCCGGTGATCCTGATGCCGTCGGCTGTGCCCAGCATCCTGCTGAGCCCTCTGCTCGCGGGCTTGAGTGGCAAGTCGGTGCTTCAGGGCACATCGCCGCTGGCGGAGAAGATGGGTGAGAAGATCGTCGATGAACGTTTCAGCATAATCGACGATTCGACGTTGCCGTGGATCCCTGCTAGCAGCCCTAGCGATGACGAGGGTGTCGCAAGCCGGCGTCTGCCATTGATCGACAGAGGCGTTGTTGGGACGTACCTGTACGACCTCCAGACCGCGGGCCTGGCTGGCACGCAGAGCACAGGTAGTGGCGAGCGTGGACTCGGTTCGCTCCCGGGACCATCGGCGGGCGTCCTTGTGGTCGGTGAGGGTGACACCTCGCTGGACGACATGATTACCGGCATCAGCGAAGGGCTTATCATTGAGGGGCTCTTGGGTGCGGGGCAAAGCAACGTGCTCGGTGGTGATTTCAACGCCAATATTCTGCTGGGTTACAAAGTCGAAAATGGCACCGTCGTCGGTCGAGTGAAGAACACGATGATCTCAGGCAACGCTTATAAAGCGTTGAACAATCTCATTGCCGTGGGCAGCAACGGACGGTGGGTGCGTGGCGGGTTGTTTGCTCCCGCGATCGCGCTCGCCGACGTGTCCGTCTCGACGAACGGGTAAACGCTTCAATGTCACTTTCGGATTACATGGAAGAGCTATGCGACCCTGATTATGAGATTACGTCGGCAGGTTTGGAGCAGTTGAGCGGCTTGGCCGGTGAACTGGAAGATCTGTTCAAAAGGGGCTGGCAAACCATCCCTGAGGCTCGTCGTGTCGAGATCATCGGTCGCCTTGTCGAGATCGCTGACGACAACCCAGAGCTCGACTGCCACGCAGTGTTCTGCCATGCGCTCAGCGACGACGAGCCGGTGGTGCGTGAGCGTGCCACTGCGGGGCTCTGGGAGACCGAAGACCGTCGAACGATCCCACTTCTGATTGATCGGTTGGAGAAGGATTCTGTCGATGAGGTGCGCGCCGGTGCCGCCCAGGCGCTTGGGCACTTCGCCGTCCTCGCCGACAGCGGGAAGCTCGTACCGCGTGACGTGACTCGTGTCTGGGAGGCGCTCAAGGCCTCTGTGGATGACGAGGACGAGCCGCTCATGGTGCGGCGCCGGTCGTTGGAGTCGGTCGCAGCCTTTCGGGCTCCTGAGGTGAGATCGTGGATTCAGTGGGGTTTCGACCATCCCGAGTCGATGCTGCGCCAGAGCGCGCTATTCGCCATGGCTCGCAGCGGCGACTGGGCCTGGCTTGAGATCGTCATCGGTGAGATGGAAAGCGATGACCCCGCCATGCGGTACGAAGCAGCGAACGCTGCTCGCGAGTTCGCTGCGGAGGAGGCCCTGCCTGCCCTGGCCGAACTGACCCACGACATCGACGCGCAGGTCTCGCTGTCGGCGCTCCACGCCATCGCCGGTATCGGCGGTGCGAAGGCTCGCGGACTGCTGCGCGCTTACTCGAATTCTGAAGACGACCCAGTGGTGCAGGAGGCGGCAGCAGAGGCCCTTGAGATCTTGGAGGCCGACGCCGCGGATTTCTCCACAATGCAACTCAAAGGCGAGCCAGGTCTTGACTACGACGAGGATGACGACGGCGATGACTTCTAGAGCACCAGCCCGTGAAGCTATGTCGGCCGGTGGCGTGGTCTACCGAGAGAATGCCGGAACGTTGTTGATTGCCCTTTGCGGCCGTATGCGAACCGCTACCTGGAATCTGCCCAAAGGCACTCCGGACGGGGGCGAAACGGTTGAGCAAACGGCACTTCGCGAGGTTCAGGAAGAAACGGGGCTAGAAGTAGAGATCGAGAGTCAACTGGGCCACATCGAATACTGGTTCACCCGCGATTTGCAACGCTTCCACAAGAAAGTGCACTTCTTTTTGATGGGGGAGCGAGGCGGTAGCTTCGACCTGCATGATCCTGAGTTCGATGTGGTCGAGTGGTTCCCTGCCCCAGAGGCGGTACGATCTTTGACATTCAGGACCGAGTCCGGCGTCGTTGGCCGCGCCATCAGGGCTTTGGCGAGTAGGAGTTCGGATCATGGTTGAAGAAGGCGAATTCCTAATGGGTCTGAAAGTGATACTCCGCCCCAAACGAGTCGAAGACGCCCCGGATGATCACCACTGGAGGCAAGACCCTGAGCTTGCCGAGCTCGACGCCGCGTCTGTGCTGCGCCAGGGCCTCAGCGACTTCACGCGTGATCTAACGAACGAGATAAAGTTCCCCACCCCCTGGGTCAGGCGGTACGCCATCGACACTATGGAAGGTCATCACATCGGCAATTGCATGGCCTATGATATCGATAGCATCAACGGACAGTGCGAGCTTGGCATTCTTGTGGGCGAACGCGACTACTGGGACGGTGGGTATGGGCGCGAGGCGTTCAAGATGCTCATCGACGACCTGTTCAAGGCAGAATCGATGAACCGACTCTTCCTACACACGCTGCGATGGAATGCACGGGCGCGTCGTGCCTTCGCGGGTTGCGGGATGCGCGAGGTGGGCCCTGACCCACGTGGGGGCCACGACTTTATCCTGATGGAGATCACTAGGTCAGAGTGGGGTGCGCGGCGGCAGCAGGAGTTTTTCCGACCGCAGGAGGCCAACAGCGCCGACTAGCAGACCCTCGTCAGCGCGTCGGTAATCCAACCACCGCTTCGCCTGTGGTCGTTACACTGCCCTCACCGTTAGCGAGTTCAATCTCACATCGCACCGTTCCCGCCGCCTCGTCCTTGCCCACGACCTTTGCCGTGCACGTGAGCGTGTCGCCAGGGACATCCATCGCGCGATACCTGACCGAAAACGATTGCAGCGAGCCAGCCGCACCCATCCAATCGGTGACCACCTGCGCGATCCAGCCACTTTTGAGCGCGCCGTGGATGATTACGCCAGGCAGTCCCTGCGCGATTGCAAAGTCCTTGTCATAGTGGATCTCGTAGAAGTCGCCGGAAGCCCCAGCGTATTGCACCAGCTGACGGGGCGTCGGTTTCTTTACGAGCGCCGGCAATGCGAATCCAACGTTTATATCGTCGATGAACGGTTGTTCGCTCATGCCAGAACTCCCATGCGAATCACCGTATTGCGTTGGGTCGCGACCGTTTCGCCGTGCTGGTTCACGTAGCGGGTGGCGTAGTCCGCTATCACCATTGCGCCGAGCTTGCCCTGCGCCTCTTTGATAGAGTCGAGGGTCGTGGTGATCTCGACGGTATCGCCCGCCCGCACCGGTGGTCCATAGGTCCACTGGCTGCCACCGTCCAGTGCGCGCGGTACAGAGTCAGCGTCCGGTAGATCTGGCACGGCGCGGCCCAGCGACCGCAGGAACGTTGGCGGTGCCCTGTCAGGGTAGGCAGGGTTGGCGTCGCCGATGGCTGCGGCGAACCGCAGGATCGCGCCGCGCTCGATGTCAACGGTCTGACGCTCGCCGACCGCGCCGACCGCAGCTTGCATGGCGGACGTGATGATTGACGAGGTGGTCATTGGTACAACTCCTTGGTCGGAGGCTAGGGGCTGACATGAGTGAGTGTCAAGGCGATGCGGGCGGTCGTGACAACATGGTGATTTCCTGCCTGGAAGCAGTGTTGACAGCACCTTTGGTGCAGATGTAATGTCCGCGTGTTCGCTCGGCCACATTGCCAGCAAAGTGGCAGCGCGCGCATCAACCAGAGATCCAAGACGGTAAACGGTTATGCTGGGCCTCTCCAGTCCAGATACACCGTAGTACCGCCCATCAAGCCCTTCCTTTATCGGAAGGGCTTTTCTTTTTAAACATTCGGCGATTCTTGCATGAGATTCACTGATATCCAAACCTTGCCGGAATCAGTGGTGAAATAGGCTCCGCGCGATTGCGGCGGTGAGGACAACGCCCGCAGCCGATCGATCAACTCCCCCGCCCTGTAGTTCGCGTCCAAGTCGATTTCGTTGATGCCGTTCACATCGCCCACGCGATGGAACGTGCCCTCGTTCGGGTCTTGTGGGGTTGGTAGCGTCGCTAAACGCACTGCGGCCCAGCCAGATCGCGTGACATTAACGCAGGCTTGTTCCAGCTTAGCGCGCAGCGATCCGCCGGTATCCCACGGTTCCACCGTCACTTCGACGCGGTCTACGATGGGGCCGGTGTCCACGTTATCGTCCATGTAGTGGAGCGTGGCACCTACGGGCGTGCCGTCCATGATGCTCCAGATCTGGGCGTTGCGGCCACGGTTGTAGGGCAAGTAGCCGGGGTGGACGTTGACCACTCCGCGCGGGAACAGTTCCAGCACCGCTGGCTTCAATATGACGCCGAATAGCGCTGAAAAACCGATATCTGCGTTGAGCGTTCCCAGGTGGTCCATCGTGCCCGGTTCTTGGAGCCCACCACCGCTGAAAACAAATTCTGGCGGGAGACCGCTCTCCGCGATCAGCTCGTCGCCTAGCGTGCGCTGGTTCACGTCGTGAAGAACCAACGCAACGATTTGCTCCCCTTCCGTCTGTAGGAAGCGAAGGACATCTAGGGCGACCGGGCCGTTTCCAAAGTAGACGATACGCATGGCGGTTCGATGGCATCGTATCGCACTACGCGGGGGCACGCCGATGGGCGAGCTTATGCGCCGCTACTGGCCATCCCATCGCTGGCAGTTCCGCTCGCGCTACTGGAGCGCTGGGTGTCACCGACGTTGGCATCATCCTCTTCCGTCGCATGTTGGATGAGCAGGCTCACCTCGTCGAAGAGAGAGGTCGGCCAATGAACGTCTGCCGCGAGGATTAAGGAAGTCATCATCCTGCCGGTGGAACACTACCAGTACCCGGGGTATGAGTGCACTGGAGGGCCGTTCAAGCAAGCCCCACCGCGCGAGCCCTATGTGGTGGCGGTCCTATCCGGGAACGGCATCGACCTCTCGGGGCAAGCGGCGTTGGGTAAGGCCGAAGTTACCGCTATGTTCCATCCCCTCGGCAGTGACCGCCTCAGGTACAGAGAGGCCTCGGCTGTTCAGCCGGGGCCTCTCTTGATTTTGCGCTTCTCAGGGACCGCTAGTCAGTCGACGGCATTTCGGTCGGTTGGTGGCGAACTACGCTTCTTTGACAACCAATACCTGCGCGTTCAGTTTCCTTGCGTTGTCGTCCTGCGCGGGGGTCTCGACAACCTCGTAGACCCTGTCGATCGTAATGCTCTCGCCAACTTTCGGCGCGGCATCCACATTCGTTTCGTCGATATACGTGCCATCGCCTGCTACTAGCCAAACCAACATCGTCCCACCCCCTCTTCTGTTTGTGACCGGGCCATGTCCCCGGACCCCGGTGCTCACATTATTCGTTTGCGTCTTTACGCATCATCCCTCACAAGGCCATGGAACTCCAGTGCTATTCCATGCCACCCTGTCTCAGACGTTTGCGGAGCGTTGAGCCGCACCGTAGAATCTAAATGTCGCCTGCACGGCGGCTGTATCAGGGCAGTGACGGCATCGCGTGTCGCTGCATCGCGCAGGAGTGTAGCTCAGCCTGGTAGAGCAACGGTCTCCAAAACCGTCGGCCGAGGGTTCGAATCCTTCCACTCCTGCCATCCACCTTTTCTCTCTGCGCCGCATCATAGACTACTAAACCACTATTCGACTATCACCCCGTAGCGTTACGGTGGCAGCACTCATCACGATTTGTACGTCCATTTCCACGACCATTTCTGGAATCACTGCCTGATTTGGCCGTCACGATACCCCTGAAATCCGGTACAGGATCGGTACAAAGGCCAGCTGATCGGCGCCCAGTCCATCGTCAGGTACTAGCGATTACCTGCGTTCATTAGCCGATCACGACGTTCGCCGTCCCCAGAGGTGGATGTAGACCAGGTAGTGGTCTACATCCACCTCTACTGGAGTAATATTAGTCCTAGTATTCGGCGAGGTGCTGGGGCTCGACCGAGACGAGATCGATCGACTTGTCGCATTAGACGCCATCCGGTAAGCGGTGCGGGCGTCCGGCGAGCGGCACGAGAGGAATGACATGGCATACGAATTCTTGCTGTACGAGAAGCAGCGTCACGGCGTGCTTATCACGCTCAATCGCCCCGAGCGGATGAACGCTCTGAATGACCAGTTGCGCCAGGAACTCGACGATGCGTTGCACGAGGCCGAGGCTGACCCTGAGATCCGGGCCATCGTGCTCACCGGTGCCGGACGCGCGTTCTGCGCAGGCGCTGACATGAGCCGTGAGCGCGGGGTGACATCTTGGCCTGCCGGTATAGCAGAGGGCAGCTCGGTGGCCGAGCACATCAGTGGGTGGCGAACGCGTGACCGCAACGGCTCGGATCGGCTCCAGAAGATGTGGCAGCTCTCCAAGCCCGTCATCGGCGCCATCAACGGGTGGGCGATGGGATGGGGCTCGTGGCTCGCCCTCACCACCCACCTCACCTACGCCTCGGATCGTGCCGTTTTCGCGCAACCGGAGGTCCGCCAGATCTCTAACACCAACTTCATGTGGACGCTCCTGGCCGGATTCAAGAATGCGCTGCGCTACGGCCTTACAGGCGATCACATCGACGCGTGGGAGGCCAAGCGCATCGGCCTCGTCAACGAGGTGGTGCCCCATGAGGAGCTACTCAACACCTGCTTCAAGCTCGTCGAGCGCATCGCACTCAATAGCCCCGATGCGGTCAGCATCAACCTGTCCGTCGCGACCCGAGGTTTGGAGATGATGGGCTTATCCAACGCTTGGACGCTCAACGCCGAGCTGTCGGCGCTCGCCCACAGCTCCATGCGCCCGGAATTCAGGCAGCACCTCGAAGATGCGGCCAAGGAGGGCGGCATGCGCGGCTACATCGAAGCGCGGGATGCGCCCTTCCAGCCCGAGCCGTTCGGACCGCATTCGAAGCCGCGGGACGCCTAGGCGGGATTCCTCGACGCGCTCGCCCGCGATTTGAGGACGGAAGTTCCGGATTCTGACGCAGGCTTTGTTTGGGATCACTGGACTCGCAAGGTCAGGGAGGATGATTTACTCGCATTTGAGAACACGGCCCCAGGGGATAACTACACAGATATCCCCGAGCATCTGCGACGCTATCGATCTGATATTTTCGATGATAAATATCACAGACTGGATGCCAACGGACTCTCCAGAACGATTACTGCACACCTTCAGAAGGATGGGTATTGGTACATCCATCCGGTAAAGCATCGAACTCTGTCAGTACGGGAAGCCGCGCGCATTCAAACCTTTCCCGATCACTTCCGGTTCGCAGGGTTTCCTACTGTTCGGTTCAAACAAGTTGGGAACGCAGTGCGACCGATGCTCGCACGGGCAGTCGCGCACTCAATTCGTACCGCCATGCAGGGTGAGCAGTTGCCGGGAAGGGCCCTAGACGGGAGATCATTCAGGGCTCCGTTGATCAGGTGGTTCCGGAAGAACCGACGTAATTTCCCATGGCGATCCGCAGACACCGCATGGCAATTCTTAGTTGCGGAAGTTTGCCTCCACCGGACAAGAGCACAGCAGGTTGCAGAAATTTACCCGCAGTTGGCAGAACTTGCCCCGTTTCCACAGAAGTTACTTGAACATGGACAGGAATTTCTTGACCTCACGGCTCGATGGGGGCTTCCCTCGAGATTTGAGAAACTTCTTGAGACTGCGCGAATTTTGGTCAATCGGTATGATGGCGCGGTCCCAACCAACTGGCAGGACCTGAAGTCATTGCCCGGTGTGAGTGACTACGTTGCCTCTGCGATTCTTTGCTTTGGTGAACAGCGGGAAGCGGTTCTACTGGACACCAACATCTGCAGGATCATTCGACGATTGACCGGGAACCCAAAGCTTGGGCCCTGGCAAGCGCGAGTCGAACTCTTTGAGAGGTCTGGATTCAAGGGCCCCGATACGGATTGGAACTACGCGCTTTTGGATCTCGCAGCTTCGGTATGTACCGTCCATTCGCCCAAATGCAGCATGTGTCCAGTACAAAAACACTGTGTACGGGGACGGCCGTCACCAAACACTGTCGTCACTCAGAGGTGGCTCCGGAAAACTGAACAGTGGTGATAAGTGGATTCCCTGCTCCAATCGGGCATGATGTTGCCCGTGAACAAGGA
>Ga0114996_10000201_pt1 | contig 82838 bp, 77 predicted proteins | sample ArcticOcean_MG_C_4_FD_87039 | JGI IMG/M metagenome (GOLD analysis project Ga0114996, IMG submission 87039) | Marine microbial communities from western Arctic Ocean - ArcticOcean_MG_CB4_134 | ecosystem: Environmental > Aquatic > Marine > Oceanic | place: Arctic Ocean: Canada Basin | collected...
GACGCCGGGCTTGATTGCCGGCTCGGTGACGCCGGGCTTGATTGCCGGCTCGGTGACGCCGGGCTTGATTGGCGGCTCGGTGACGCCGGGCTTGATTGCCGGCTCGGTGACGCCGGGCTTGATTGGCGGCTCGGTGACGCCGGGCTTGATTGGCGGCTCGGTGACGCCGGGCTTGATCAGCGTCCGGACGACGCTTTCCGCCAGCTACGCATCAACCAGCTACGCATCAAGCCCCCTGACGAACGCCACGATCGCGTCGCTGGCCTCGCGCAGATTCTCCGCCTCCGTCCGCCCCGACCGCTTGCGTGGTTTCAGCGAGTGGTCCCCGTCCCCCAGCCACCGCACTTCGATGGCCGGCGACAAGATGTACCCAGCAACGTCCTCCCGCGATCCGAGGGCGTCCCGCTCGCCCTGCAAGATGAGGGTCGGCGTGCGCAGATCGGCCAGATGCGCGGTGCGGGTCTTCTCAGGTTTGCCTGGCGGATGGAACGGGTAGCCCAAACAGACGAGTCCAGCGACGCCTTGAGAGTCGGCCACCATGCTGGCGATACGCCCGCCCATCGACTTGCCGCCGATCACCAAGCGCTGCCCCCCATCGTCCAGCAGCGGCTCGGTCAGCTTCTCAATCACCGTCGCCCACGCCTGCTCCAAAGTCCTGGCGCCGTTCGGCGGACGCCGCTTGCCATCGAGGCGGCGCGCCTGCATGTAGGGAAACTCGAAGCGGGCCACTCGGATGCCCGCCTCCCCCACCTGCTGCGCGATGATCTTGAGGAAGGGAGAATCCATCGCCCCACCGGCGCCGTGCGCCAGCGCCAGGATGGGAGAGTCTGTCTCGCCAGTGGGACCGTCGAACAGGAAGTCCGGCGCGTAGTCGGCATCGGGCATGGCCGCCTCCGTCCCTCGCGACGCGAGCTGGAACCCGCCTCAAACCGGCGCTGGAGGCTAAGACTATTCCGGGGGCTCCCAGGCGCGCCACTCCATCAGGCGGCGGCACTCCCCGTCTTGCAGTTCGTAGGCCTTCGTCGCCACGCGCTCCAAGATACCGGGGTCGTGGCTGGCACAGACGATCGTGCCCTGGTACCCCACCAGCGCATCGATCAACCGGCGTCGCGTCGTCACATCCAAGTGGTTCGTCGGCTCATCCAGAAGCAACACATTGGTCGGCTCAATCAAGAACTTGGCCAGCGCCACCCGCGACCGCTCGCCACCCGAGAGCACCGAGACCTGCTTGAACACGTCGTCACCGGAGAACAGGAACCGCCCCAAGACTCGGCGCAACTCGCCCTCGCCCGTCATCTCCGCCACGGATCCCACCTCTTCTATCACCGTGCGGCTGCTGTCGAGTTCCTCGTCCTGGTGCTGGTCGTAGTAGCCCACTTGGGCCCGGGCTCCCCAGGCGATGCGTCCCTCCGTCGGATGAATACGGCCCGCCAGCGCCCGCAACAGCGTGCTCTTACCGCTGCCGTTGGGGCCCACGAAGACCACCTTGTCGCCGCGCTCCACTTCGATGCTCGCGCCCAGCAAGACGATGTGATCGTCTTCGTAGGCGTGACTCAGGTTGTCCACCGTCAGCACGGCCCGCTCCGTGCGACCCACGGATTGGATCTGGAAATGCACCTCGCGCTCATCGTTGGTTCTCGAGATCCGCTCCACCTTGTCGAGCGCTTTGATCCGGCTCTGTACCAAACTGGCCTTCTTGGCCTTGTAGCGGAACCGCTCGATGAAGCGCTCCGTCTGCGCGATCTCACGCTTCTGCCGGTCCGCCGCCGTATCTTGCTGCGCCAGCCGTTCCGCCTTCTGCCGTTGGTAGTCCGTGTACCCGCCCGTGTACGACGTCGCGGCGCCTTCTCGCAAATCAATGACGCGCTGCACCACTTGATCGAGGAAGACGCCATCATGGGCAACGATCAACGCCGTCCCCTTGTAGGCGTTGAGATATTCCACCAGCCAGGCCTGGGCCGCGGCATCGAGATGGTTGGTGGGCTCATCGAGCAGCATGTGCTCCGGCCGCCGTACCAAGATCCGCGCCAGAGCAACACGCATCTGCCAGCCTCCCGAGAAGGCGCCACAGAGCTTCTGCCGGTCCGGCGTGGAGAAGCCCAAGCCGTCCAACACCCGCCCGATCCGCTTGTCGATGCGGTAACCGTCCAGATGGTCAAACTCCTCGAAGAGCTGTGCTTGCTCTTCGATCAGCGAGTCCAGTTCGCCCTCGCCGCTCTCCATTTCATGCGCCACCTCTTCCAGCCGCAGCTCCACCGCCTGCGCCTCGGGGAAGGCGGTCCACATCTCCTGCTCCAACGAGCGCTCAGACCCCAGTTCGGCTTCTTGCCGCAGGAACTTGAGCACGCCGTTGCGATGCCCGGCGTCGCCTTCGTCGCAGGTCTCATCGCCCGCCAGGAGGCGAAGCAAGGTGGACTTCCCGGTCCCGTTCGCCCCCACGAGGGCCACGTGCTCCCCGTCGCCCACGATGAACGAAATGTCGGTCAGAACCGGCACACCCACATATTGCTTCGAAACGGAATCCGCGTACAACACGTCAAGACACCAAAACGACCAGCGGTCGCTGACTCACTCGTCCAGGAACTAGGCTGGGAACTACCGAGATCGAACGCCTTACCAGATCCCGATCCACGCACCCGCGCCCCAGGCCAAAAGGCCTACGAACCCCCAGATGAATGCCATCTGGAAAAGCAGGAACAGGTCGACCTTATCCGGTCGCTCACGCATCTCTATCGACCCCTCGGTCAGTGTGGATGACCCTCGGTCAAGAATTCGACCGTTTAAGGCTACCAGACCGCTCCGGTGGCCAACTGCGCTCCGTCCAACGCGCTACACCCTGGACGTTCGGCATACATACACCCGCACTTGTCGGGCCGGGTGCCCAGAACGAACCTCTTCCGATCCCCTGCATCTGGCAGCCGCCCGACCATCGTGGCCTTGAGCTGACGGAACGGGCACGCCGCCGTGCAATGCCGAATCCTCCCAGTCTCGCGGACTACGGGCCGCCGGATTGGCTCACCGCCTGAACCTTTCTCATCTGGATGTATTTCGGCGAGACGCGCTCCTGGCAGCACTCGCTATTCTCAGCGTGGAGCATCTGCCGTCGGGAGTACGGTTGGCTGGGCTCCGGTAGGAGCCTGCACCCTGGAAGCCATCACATCTACCCGCAACCAGCGCGTCGTTGAGGCGGTCAAGCTCAGTCAGCGCAAGCACCGACGCCGCCAAGGGCGTTTCCTCGTGGAGGGGCTTCAGATCATCGGCATGGCCTTGGAGAACGGCGCGACCCCGCTCGAAGTCTTCGCCTCCCCGCCGCAGTTCCACGGCGACACCGCTCCCAAGCTACTCGCGACCATGGACCAAGCCGGCGCGCGGATTACCGAAGTGGCGCCGAACGTGATGTCGCGCCTCAGCGACCGGGAAGAGCCACAGGGCTTGGTCGTCGCCTTCGCGCTCCTCCAGTCGGACATCGCCGAGATCATCAAGGCAGCGAATCCCTCGCTGGTCTTCGTCCTCGACCGCCTGCAAGACCCCGGCAACCTCGGAACGTTGATCCGGACGGCGGACGCGGTCGGCGCAGCGGGAATCGTGTTGATTGAGCCCTGCGTGGACCGCTTCGATCCGAAGACCGTCGGAGCCTCGATGGGCTCGCTGTTCAGTCTGCCGATCGTCGCCTCCGATGACGCCGGACCGGTCTTCTCGGCGCTGGCAGATTGGACAATCGTTGCAGCGGATGCCCACGAGGGCGAGCTGGCATGGCAGGGGAGCAGTCTGGACGGTTCGGTCGCACTCGTCCTGGGCAACGAGGCGCATGGTCTCACGGCGGAGCTCAGACCACGCATCGCTGAATGGGTCCGGCTGCCGATCCTTGGGAAGGCGGAGAGCCTCAATGTGGCAGTCGCGGGGGGGACACTGTCCTATGAGTGGCTGCGTCGCAACCACCCGGCCCCATAGCTTCGGGCGCCTAGATATCCAGCGGCGCGCCGTCGGTCACGCGCTGCGGGTCTGACTTCCAGACATCGGACCCATCGACGTACAACTCGATGCCATTGCCATCCGGATCGTCCAGGTACAGGGCCTTGGACACCGTGTGATCGACCTTGGCGTAGACCTTGACCCCCGCCGCTTCCAACTCTTCCTTTGCGGCCCGGAGGTCGTTGATGTCATTGCCGACGCGGAACGCGAGGTGAAAGAGGCCGGGCGACTGCTTGTCCGCGTCCGGTGACTCCGTGCCCACTTCCAGCAAGGCGAGGTCATGGTGGTCGCCCAAGGTGAAGAACGTCATCGGCATCGTCTCGTGACGCGCCGCGATCGGGATTCCCAGGAGGCCGTGATAGAACTCCTCGGCCCGTTCCAGGTTGCGGACCTTGACCACGGCATGGCCGAGCTTCTGCACCTTCATGGCGTCACCTTCTCGTTGCGTCCCCAACGGCCTGTGTTGACCAGGGCGAGGTTGAAACAGTCTATCGGCTCCGGCGCCTCCCGCATCCCGACTATCCACTGCGTTGTCGTGCGCCGACAAGGAGCGCCCACGAATCTGCCTATCAAGCGGAGACCTACGGCGACCGCATCGCCGGCATCTACGACCGGGTCTACGGCGACCGGCCGCTCGGAGCGATGATCGACCGTCTCCAGAGCTTGGCCGAGGGTGGCGACGCCTTGGAGTTGGGAATCGGCACGGGACGAGTCGCACTTCCATTGCGGCAGCAGGGGGTCTCGGTCGCGGGAATCGACGCCTCTGACGCAATGCTGGCTGAACTCCGGGCCAAGCCCGGCGGCGCCGACATCCCCGTCCACGTGGGCGACTTCACCGCCTTCGAGCTGGGCCGGCGCTTCACGTTGATCTACGCCGTGTTCAACACCTTCTTCGCGCTCCTCACCCAGGACGAACAACTCCGCTGCTTCGACAGCGTGGCCGCGCATCTGGAGGATGATGGGGTCTTCGTCCTGGAGCTCTTCGTGCCTGACCTGTCCCGATTCGCCATGGAAACCAGGATGTCCGCGTCGCCGAGGTGGGGCTCGACACCCTGCAAATTGACGCCACCCTCCATGATCCCGCGCTCCAGCTGGTCCGCTCCCAGCACGTCATCGTGGTCGAGAACGAACTTCGGCTCTATCCGCCTGGAGCTCCGCTACGCCTGGCCATCCGAGCTCGACCTCATGGCCAAGCTGGCCGCACTCGAGCGCCGCGACCGTTGGTCGGACTGGGACGGCTCTTCGTTCGGCCCTCGCAGCGAGAAGCACATCTCTGTTTACGCGCCCGGATCCTGAACCATCACGCTCGTTCATCAAGCGCCGAAGGTCCTAGACGAACTTGGGAATTTCGAAGACCCGATCCGCTCGCCCGCGCTACGCTCCATTCATGGAATTGCACGACCTTCGTGACATCCTGGTCAGTGCCGGTTTGATCGCGCTCTCAGCGGCGGCCTTCGTGCTGCTCCTGATCTACAGCTTCGTTGGCTACAAAACCTGGCGCGGAGTTCGCGCCTTGAATCGGCTCAGCGAAGAGCAGCTCCGGACGCGCCTGGACTCCTTCAATGAGCGAACGCGGGAGCTGATCGACGATGGGGCGCTGACCGGATCAGGTCTCACTGCGTTGGTCGTCGGTGGCGTGCGTGCGATTCAGGAGCGCCGCAAGCCAAAGAGGAAGAAGCGCTTCCGCGTCCCAGGCTTTCGCTAGCGACCCCGTATGCGAGTCGGCTGGCTCGGAACGGACTTGTCGGCCTCGGCCGGCCCATCTAGATTGCTCTCGCAGGCGAGGCGGACCGCCCCCACACTCAAGACGGGAAGCGACCCGCGGCGCCAATCCGGCATTGGGAAAGGGACCGATCCATGAAAGCCGCCATCCTTCACGAGGCCAACGCCCCACTCACGATCGAAGAGATCGACATCATTGACCCGCGACCGGACGAAGTGCTCGTCCGTACCTCAGTCAGCGGCGTCTGCCACAGTGACCTCCACTTTGTGGATGGGAATTGGCAGATCCCGATGCCGGTCGTCTTGGGCCATGAGGCGGCGGGAGTCGTCGAAAAAGTCGGGGACGATGTCAGCTACGTGCGTGAGGGCGACCATGTCATTATGTCGTTCCGCCCGTTCTGCGGCGCCTGCACGTATTGCCTCAGCGGCCGCCCCAACCTCTGCAACGACCAGCACCTCGCCTCGCTCGGCGCCAACCGGCTGACCTGGGACGGAAAGTCGGTCACGCAGTTCGCGTCGGTCGCATCATTTTCGGAGTACATGCTCACGGCGCAGTCCGGCGTCGTGAAGATTCCGGACGACATGCCCATGGCAGAGGCGGCGCTGATTGGCTGCGGGGTCATGACGGGAGTCGGGGCCGCTCTCTACACCGCGAAGGTGCCGGGCGGCGCGGTGACCGCGGTCATCGGCTGTGGGGGCGTGGGCCTCAACGTGGTCCAAGGCCTGCGTATCGCGGGCGCGAGCCGGATTATCGCCGTGGATGTGCTGGACAACAAACTGGAGATGGCGAAGCAATTCGGCGCGACGGATGTCGTCAACGCTAACGAGACCGACCCCGTGCAGGCGGTCAAAGACCTCACGGGCGATGGCATTGAGTACGCCTTCGAGGCGATCGGCAACGTCAACGCCGCGCGCCAAGCCTTCGATATGGCCCAAGCGGGCGGCACCGCGGTCATCGTAGGGATGATGCCGATGGGCTCGGAGATCAGCGTGCCGGGACCCGCCTTCTTGCAGGAGAAGAAGATGATCGGCTGCATGTACGGCAGCACCCGCTTCCGTGAGCACATGCCCAAGCTGATGGACCTCTACCGCCAAGGTCGCCTCGATCTCTCGGGCTTGGTCACGCGCCGCTACAAGCTGGATGAGATCAACGAGGCGTTCACGGCGATGCAAAACGGCGAGGTGGCACGGTCGGTTCTGGACATTAACGTCTAGGCGCCGGGGGCTAGGCGCTGCGGGAGCCGAGAAGCGTACGACCGAGCGGGGCTCTTCCGGAGCCCTGCTCGTGGTATCTGCCGTGTAGCTCGGGAGCCTCGTTCTAGAGAGACAAGACGATGGCTGAGCCAATCGATCAAGCGACCCTGGTCCGCCTGGAGCGCGAGGCTCAGGCGCGATGGCAATCTGAAATCTCAGGCATTTCGGCGGAGGCAAGCGGAGCGATGGCTGGTCGCTGCACGAGGTCGTGGCGCACATCGCCGCCTGGCACCGCTTCGCAGCGGAACGATTGAGCGAACTCGCGGCCGGTGGCGGGGAGAAGTCGGTCGACGCAGACGCAATCAATGCGGGCGTGCAGACCCAGGCCGCCGAACGATCCTGGCAGGAGATCGTCGCGGAAGCGGGGGCGGCTCGCACCGCGTTTCTGTGGGCGGTCGATGCGTTTCCGGAAGACATGTTGGGGGACAACGACGGACTTGCTGCGTTCGTGATCGGCGTGAACGGCGCCGATCACTACGAGGAACATCTGGCGGATTTCGCCGTCTAGCGCGACCAACTCCAGACGATGTCCAGAGCCGGGTCGTTGGTAAGGCGCGTCAGATCGGAACCGTCGACGTTGATCAGGTAGATCTCGGTGTTGCCGCGGTCCTCACCGAAACAATGCCCCTCAGCCCGCGCTTCACACGACTCAAAGGCGACGCGGGACCCGTCAGGTGACCAAACCAGCTGCCCCCGAGGCGCTGACGTCGAAGTGGATCGCGTGAGAGCCGTCCGGGTTGACCATCAGGATGCCTTCGCGAGGCAGTCCTGTTGCGTCTTTGACGAGCGCCGCAATGCGTGATCCGTCGGGCGACCAGACTGCTCGTACAACACCCTCCGCGCTGCGGCTGAGATTGGTGGGAGCCGAGCCATCCGCATTGATGATGGAGATCGCGTTTCTTGCGCCGGGCAACCCTGCCGCTAAGCCTCGGTCGCCGCTGATCACCGCGATGCGGGAGCCATCCGGCGACCAGGCGGGCCAGCCTGTCCCCGTCGGGCTGGTCAAGACGGACGCGGGATCGGATTCATCAGTGTCGACGACGTAGAGATCGAAGCCGGAGCTGTAAGCCAAGCGGACCCGGTCGGGCGACCAGGTGGGGAACCTCACGTCACGTAACCAGAGAGGAACGTTGACGTCGGCTGGGGTGTTGGTGAGGCGGGCCAGATCCGAGCCATCGGGGTTGATGAGATAAATCTCGCTGACGCCGTCGCGGTCGGACGTGAAGGCGATGCGGCCCGCGGGGGTGTCGTCGTCCGCGTCAAGCGCCACGATGGCGACGGCAACGATGGCGGCCGTGGCGACGGCGGCGCTTACGCCGAAGGCTTTCGCCAACTTGGGAACCGCCAGCCACGCGACCAACGCGCTCAGCCCCCACCAGCGTTGCGGCTGGTCCGCGACCGACACAAGCTGCCCCTGCCAGGACGCGAGCGCCTGCCGGTCGGGCAGCGACAACTTGCTGAGGATGCTCGAGACCTGCGACTTGACAGTCTCCGGCCCAACGCCCCTCTGCACCGCGATCTCCGCGTTCGTCAATCCCTCACGCACCAACTCCACGACCGCCCATTCAGCCGGAGTCAAAATGTCGGGATGCCGGGGGCGGCCTTGTCGACGGCGTAAGCGCTCCATGCTGTACCTGAACCATGCCGAGCGCCTGGTTTTCATCCCCCGCCGCGATGGACCGCCAAGCTTGCCCCTGCCCAACCGCCTGCGAGACTGAGGCCATGTCCATCGACGCCGCGACCGAAGCCCACACGCTCTACGAGGCTTACACGACTCCCCTGCGGCTGGGCCGCGACGCGCGCGTCACCGACGCGGCTACCGCTCTTGCCGCGATCCCGAACAACGGCCGCGTCCTGATTCCCACGCTCTCCGGCATCCCTCGTGGTCTGCTGCAGGCGCTCGATGATGAGCGCGGTCGCTGGTCTCGTCTAAAGATCGTCTGCGGCATTCTGCAAGAGCACGTTCCGCCGCTCGATCACGCCGGCGAGCCGTTTCACTTCACGACCTGGCAGTTCAGCGCGCCGTGCCGAGCGGCGCAAGAGGCCGGGCATCTCGACGTCATTCCCACCCGCTACTCACAGACGGTCGCGATGTTCACGCCCGACGGCCGTACCCGGTCGATGCGATCCTGGTGCAGGTCAGTCCCCAAGGACCGGAAGGCCGCTTCAGCCTGGGGCTCTCAGGCGGCGCGACGATCGACATGGTGCGCACAACGCCGCTGGTCATCGCCCAGGTCAACGCGCAGGTCCCCTACACCTTCGGCGCCAGCGAATTTCCGCGCGATGCCTTCGACTTCCTGGTGGAGATCGAGACACCGGTGGTGGAGTCGCAGCGCTCAGAGCCGGGTGCCACCGCAGAGCGAGTCGCCGAGCACGTCGTCGAGCTGCTCACCCCTGGGGCGACGCTCCAGTTCGGCATTGGCGCCGTGCCCGAAGCAATCATGGCCCGCCTGCCCCAAGGCCTCGACTTTGGCATCCACTCTGGCCTCATCAGCGATGGCGTGATCGATGTCGTGGAAAGCGGCGCCGTCACCAACATCCGCAAGACCGACGACGCGGGCGTGGTGGTCTGCGCCGAGGTAGCGGGCACGCGCCGTATCTATGACTGGGTCCACCGCAATCCGCGCGTCCGGCTGGCGCCGGGGCGCTACACCCACGGACTCCCCGTCCTGAGCCGCTGTTTCGCGCTGACCGCGATCAACTCCGCGATTCAGGTCTCGCTGGATGGGGTTACGAATGCCGAGAGCATCGGCGACCGGCTGCTGAGCGGACCCGGCGGGCAACCAGACTTCGTGGAGGCGAGCGTTTGGTCGCCGGGCGGCATCGGCATCATCGCCATGCCATCGACGGCGGCGCGCGGCAAGATCTCGCGCATCGTGCGGCAGATCGACCCGGGCGCGACGGTGACCGTGCCGCGCCATCTCGCCGATCACGTCGTGACGGAGTTTGGCGTCGCGCAGCTCAAGGGCCGGACCATCGCCCAGCGCGGCGCGGCCTTGCGGTCGATCAGCCATCCCGATTTTCAAGCGGCCATGGTTGACGAACGGTGACGCGACCAGCCAAGCACCACGGCGCCCCGGCGTTGCCGCACCAGGATCTGATACCTATCCTGCCCAGGCGCGCGTCCTCAGACTGAATGACGCGGGAACGAATGATTGTGCACCGCGCCAGCCTCCATGAGCCGGGCCAAGACCCGAGGAGCATCGCGAACGCTGCGATAGCCTGAGAGCCTATGGACACCATCATCCTGCCCCTCGATGGCACCCCGGAAGCTGAATCCGCCTTCACGGCGGTGCAGGCGCTGACGAACAACCAACCTGCCAAGATCCGGTTGCTCTACGTGGGTGACGACAGCGACGGCTCCCACCAGACCTACCTGGAGAAGATCGCGAAGCTCTTCACCGGATTGGGCTATGAACCCACCGCACAGGTGCTGCCCGGTGATCCCGCACAGGTGATCGTCCAGACGGCACAGGTGCTGGAAGCCGATCTCTTAGTCCTGAAACGCGACGACCGCGAAGGCCTCGCTGGCTGGATTCTGGGATCGATCACCGACAAGGTCGCGCGCGAGCTTCCCTGTCCACTCTTGCTCATCAACCCGTTGCCCGGCGACAGCCGCTGGGTCGATCTGAAAATCGGGCACATCATGGTGCCCCTTGATGGCTCCGCCGCCGCCGAGACCGCGATCGATGCGGCCCTGCCCTTCGCCCAGCGCGTCGGCGCACGGCTCTCGGTGATGTACTCCGTGCCCTGGTTGCAACCGACATACGCCGCGCCGCCGGAGTTCCTTGCCGTCGGCTCGATTAGCGCCCAGACCGATGCGACGCTGGAAGCCGATATGCACGCCTATCTGGATGGATTGGCCGAGCGCTACAAAGATCGTCTGCAATTGGGCCGGATCGCGATGCGCGGCCCGGAGGCGGACGCGGTGAACGTGGCCGCGGAAAACCACGAAGTCGACTTAATTCTCATGACGACACACGGTTCGGGCGGTATGGTGCATCGCGGACTAGGGAGCGTGGTCGATGCAGTGACCAAGTCATCGGGCGTCCCGGTGATGCTGGTGCGGCCCCTCTCCTAGAAGCGGCCCGGCGGCGGGCACCACAAGCGTTTAGCCCATACCGAGCGGGGGAAGTTAGCCCCAATCGGGTGTCACGGTCGTTAGCTCGCTGGGCAGCTAATGGCCCGAAGGAACTAGGAGTCTCACATGGCCTTCTCATTCGAAGCCGCACTCGCCAAGACGGAGCTATTTGCCAAGGTCGACCATGACCATCTCAGCAAGTTCGCTGAGGTCGTCTCGCCGCAGACGTACAGCGAGGGCCAGATCATCACTCGGCAAGGCGATCTCGGTACTGGACTTTATGTCATCACACGTGGCAGCGCCGATGTCGTGTTGAACCAGGGCGAGTCCGACGAGACGGTCCTTGCGACCCTCGGTGAGGGCGGCTTCTTCGGCGACATGGCACTGCTGCTCGAGCGGCCCCGCGGCTCCACGATCGTGGCCAAAGAGCCCACGGAGTGCTTCGTCCTGCATCGCGCCGACTTCAAGCGTCTCACTGAGGAGAACTCCGCTGTGCTCTGGGCGCTGGCGGAGATCATCGCCGAGCGCCTTGAGAAGGCCGACGCGGCGCTGGCTCACATCCAGCACTAGACCGGAACCACTCGAGGCCTGAAAGACGAAGCGCGGCTAGCCCCCGCGCCGGATCTCCGTCCCCCCAAGCGACTCCATCACTCGGGCCAACGCCTGCGTGCCATCCGCGCCGCCGCCCGCGGCCTGCACGGCGCGGAAGAGTTGCTGTGCCAGCGCCGTGCCGGGCAGCGCCTGATCAACCGCACCGCCGGCCTCGATCGCGAGGCGGAGATCCTTCTGCAGCAGATCGACCATGAAGCCGGGCGCGAAATCGCGATCGACGATCTTGGGACCGAGGTTGGACATCTGCCACGAGCCCGCAGCGCCTGCGCTCACCGCGTCGAGCATCCGCGCCGGGTCTACGCCGGACCCTTGCGCCAGGGTGAGGGCCTCGCAGACGGAGAGCAGGGTCCCGGCGACAGCGATCTGATTGCACAGCTTGACGGTCTGCCCGGCACCCACTGGTCCCACGTGGGTGATCGTCTTGCCCATGGCTTCGAAGGCTGGGCGCACCCGCTCCACGACTTCGGCTTCGCCGCCGACCATGATCGAGAGCGTCCCGGCAATGGCGCCGCTATCGCCGCCGGAGACCGGAGCGTCGAGCATGGCGACATCGCCCTCGGCAAGCCGCGCGGCGATGCTGCGCGTGACCGCGGGGCTGATCGTGCTCATGTCGACCACGACAGTGCCCGCCTTGAGTCCGTGGATGGCGCCGGTCTCGCCGACGATCACCTCTTCCACGTCCGGGCTGTCGGTGACCATGGAAATGAAGAGGTCGCACGCATCCGCCACAGCCCGAGGGCTCTTCGCTTCCACCGCTCCCGCCGCGACAGACTCGTCCACACCTGGGCGGGAGCGATTCCAGACCGTCACTTCGAAACCCGCCTGGAGAAGATTCTTCACCATCGGCCGGCCCATGATTCCCAACCCCACAAATCCGATCGGTTCCATCTTCAATCGTCCTCTCAGCTCGCCAGCCTGCCGAGCGAACCCACGCAGCCCAGGTCAATCTCTCGGCCCGGCTTGCGGGCGCGTATGACGCTATCATCCGACTCCCAACCGCCCCGGTCACTTCGCGCGGACTCGGAGCAGGGAGAGCAGGAGCGCGACGATGCCCGAACTCAAGGCGAATGGCACCACTCTGCACTACGACGATGCGGGGAGCGGCGCGGCGATCGTCCTCACGCACGGCTTCGCGGACTCCGGCTTGCTCTGGCAACCGCAGATCGATCACTTTCAGGACCGCTATCGCATCGTCACTCACGACATCCGCGGCCATGCCCGATCAGGTGTGCCCTACGACGTGGGCGTCTACACCCAGGACCAAGTGGTCGAAGATGTGCGGGCGATCATGGATCACCTCGGCATTGAGAAGGCCGTGGTCGGAGGCCACTCGCTGGGTGGCTATACGTCGCTGCGGTTTTACGATCGCTACCCGGACCGCGTCCGCGGACTCATCTTGTCGGGTACGGGGCCGGGCTACCGACGCCAGTCCGGCAAGCAAGGCTGGACCGAGACCAATGAACGCGACGCTGCGCGCTACAAGGAGCGCGGCCTGGACACGGTGATCGACGCGCGGGCGGACAACATCGGCCGGCACGGGGGTGACGTGCCTATCTCCCACACCTTGCGCGGCCTCGCCTACGTGCGCCGTGGGGTGATGCGGATGCCGCCGCTGGCGGAACTCTCCGAGATCGCCGTGCCCGCGATCGTGCTCGTTGGCGACCAAGACACGCCGTTCCAGAACTCGTCCGAATACATGGTGGCGAAGATTCCGAATGCCAGCGGTCCCGTCGTGATACCGGACGCCAGCCACTGGTGCAACTTCGATCAACCTGCGATCTGGAATGAGGCGGTCGGCGAGTTTCTCGCGAGCCTCCCGGCGTAGGTCCGGCGGGAGGCAAACGGCGGCCAGACGCTACATCGCCGACGGACTCTCAGAAGCACGCGCATTCCATGGTGTAAGCGCTATGTAAATTAGCGCTTGACCTTAGCCGCTTTTCTCTCCCCTTTCTGAAATATCCATGGTGATGGAGTACGATACCTCCGTGCTTAATGTTTGGGCCGAATCCCTTCGTAACCGAGGGGAACGGGGGACCCAATTTTTGGGGTGAATAGGGCCTGAGCCCTTAGGCAACTCCTTTGTGCCGAACCCGACAGCTAACCCCGTAGGCGACCAGGGAGATTTGCGTTCGCAAGCGAACTGACCGTGTCAACGGACCAGTTCGTTTGCACTGGCCGCGCTACGGCGGCGGCTTCCTCTTGGTCACCCGGCTCAGACAGGAAAAGTGAGTTACCGCTCCTTCGGGATGCGGCGCTCAGAACCGGACAGGGTTTCTCGCTCACCCTGTCCGCCTCCTGACCAGCCCGGGTGCCTTCGGCGCCCGGGCGCTGGTTTAACCACAGTTTTTCTCTGGGACCACCAGCCTATGGGCTGTTCTTCGCGGCGCGGGCCAGCGCCTGTAGCTGTCGTTGCGTCATCGCCTCCACGCGAAAGAGCCAGAAGAAGACGCGTGACGCGACGATCAATGCTGCCGGACCAGAGAAGGTTTCACGGCTAGTCACGCGGCAGCCCTCGCCGCCGTTTGCGGGGGGCGTTTTTGCAAGCGTCCATCCGTGCACACCCGTCACCAACAAGTAGCGAGCCTGCCACTCAACGTACGTCCCGGGGGTCAGCCCCGTCACGGTCAGCTGAAACCGGGGGGTGAAGATTCCGCGCCGGACCCGCTCCACCCAACGCATGCCTGGCATCCAGTGTTGTTCGCCAACCTTGGGCGTCTGGCCATCGGCGCGGGTCATGGAGACCAGGTACGGGTCCCAAGTGGGCCAGGCGGGCAGATCCTGCAACACCGCCCAGACCTGCTCCTTCGATGCCGGGACCTCGTGGGCGACCTCGATCGTAAATTCCATGCCTGCATCCCCGCTGATTCGCTCGCGTACTCACTGAGGCAGAACCTGTGCGACTCGCGTCCCGCGCGCTGCCAACTTCCGCACCACGCTGGACTCCCCGTCCTGCGCCTCGCATACTCAGATCATGAGACACGAGGCGCTCGCCCTCTACCCCCTGCGCGCGGCAGCCGATGTTCCGCACGTCACCACCGATCAAATGCGAGAGGTGGACCGGCTGGCGACGGACGACGCCGAACTCGATCTTTTGCAAATGATGGAAAATGCGGGCCGCGCCTTGGCCACGATTGCGGCGGATCATCTTCCGCCCCCCATGGCCTCCAGCGACGCGCCTCCCTCCGTGCTCATCGTCGCAGGCCGTGGCAACAATGGCGGTGGTGCGCTGGTAGCCGCACGCAATCTGCGCAACTGGGGCTTCGCTGTGGAGGTGGTCCTCTCCGCTCCGCCCGGCTCGCTGGGCGACGCCGCCGCGCGCCAGCATCACATCCTGCATAAGGACGGCGTTCGTTCACTCTGGCCGGGCGCCCCAGACTTCGACGAGCGGTTCCCGGAATCGCTGGACCAGGCACTGGTCGTCGTCGATGGGCTGGTCGGTTACGGGATTAACGAGCCGCTACGCGGCGACACCGCGGTACTCGTGGAAGCGATTCTCGACCGCGCTCCGCCAACGGTCGTCTCGCTCGATATCCCAACTGGCTTCAACGCCACCAGCGGCGATGTCTACAACTTCGGCATCGTCGCCAGCGTCACGGTCACGCTGGCGCTGCCCAAGTCGGGCCTCTATCGCCGCGACGCCGCCGCCGCGGTCGGTGAGCTCTTCCTCGCCGATATCGGCACCCCCAACTACATCTACGATCGTCTCGGTGTGGAGGGCGTCACGGGCCTGTTCACGGAAGGGCCTCTGATCCGCCTCCTCGACAGCCAGTCGGACTAGCGACGCTGGCGAACTAGCGACGATCGTTGCGCGGAGAAGTGCGCCGAGGGGACTTCTTGCGGCGCGGATAGCGCTCAATGCCCCAGGTCACGATCTCGGCTTCCGCCGCTCCGCCATCCGCCCGCGGATGGTGACAGCGACGTCGCATTGGACAGTCGTCGCACTTCGGCCGCCGCGCCGGACACAATTGGGCCCCAAGATCCATCAAGGCCTGGTTGATCGTCCAGCCACTCTCGCGCGACCGTCCGGAGGTTGGGACGATGGCTGTCGCCAGGGCCCAGAGCCGTTTCGTCCGCTGGCCCTCACTGTCCGTGGCAGGCAGCGTTCCGGCGAACCAGCGGCTGAGAACTCGGGCCACGTTGGTGTCCAGAATTGGCGTCGGCGATTCGTGAGCGAAGGTCATGATCGCTCCGGCCGTGTAGCGACCAATGCCTGGTAGCTCCATGAGCCCTTCCACCGTGCGCGGGAACTCCCCCGCGCCATACTCCACGACTTCATCCGCGATCTGCTTGATGTACCCGCCGCGACGCTTATAGCCGAGCGGATCGGTGACGGCCTTGACGTCCTTGATCGACGCCGCCGCCACGTCTTGCACGGTAGGAAACCGCTCCAGGAAATCGGTGTAGACCTCTTCGACCCGCTGGACCTGAGTCTGATGCAGCATGATTTCGGAGACCATGATGCGGTAGGGGTCACGCGTCCGGCGCCAGGGCAAGTCACGGCCTTGCCTGTCAAACCAGCGGCGCAGGTTGGTACGGAAGTAACGAAGCCGGGTCGGATCGATCGTCGCGTCCAGCGCGTAGTCCTCTCGTCAGTGCGTCCGCTGTCCAGCCCCAGCCGGTCTCGATGCTACGATCCGGCGGCCTCGAATCCCATCGTCGCATCCGCACGCTCGTGGCAACACCTGCTTCCCGTCGGGTGCCCCTATTAGAAAACTGCCCACCGATGACCGACCCCTCCGACCACGAACTGATCCTGCAGGCCATCCCAGACGGTTCACCGTTCAAGGCCGAGCACTTTCGTCGCGAAGACGAGACCGGCGATGACCTGTTCTACACCGCACCCCGGCTGGTCACCCATATCGACGACGCAGCGATCGAGGCGCTGGGCACGTTCTACGCCAAAGAACTCTCAAAAGCCGAGGCCTTGCTGGATCTGATGAGTTCTTGGATCTCACATTACCCCGCGGACCTCACGCCCACGCGCGCGGCCGGCCTGGGCATGAACGCGGAAGAGCTTGCCGCCAATCCCCAACTGAGCGAGTGGACCGTGCACAACCTCAACAAAGATCCCGTCCTCCCCTACGACGACGCTTGCTTCAATGGGGTCACGATCGCGGTCAGCGTCCAATATTTGCAACGCCCGGTCCCGGTCTTCCAAGAGATTGCGCGCGTGCTGCGCCCCGAGGGCAAGTGCATCGTCTCCTTCTCGAACCGCTGTTTTCCCACCAAAGCGATCGGGCTCTGGCTAGGCACGAACGCCGCCACTCACTTGGAGGTGGTGGGCGCGTACTTCCACCTGGCCGGGGGATTCGAACCACCAGAAGCCTTCGATTTGTCTCCCAACGCCGGCGCGAGCGATCCGCTCTACGCCGTCATGGCCAAGCGCTCGGCGAATTCTGGCGACAATCAAGGCCCCGAAGGAGACGGGGCGGCTGCTGACTAATGGGAGTTGCGGCGGCCATAGCGGCGGCGGGCATCTGGGCGATGAGCGCCGCGATGATGGGATCCCAGACCTCCCGCGTGGACGCCATCTCGATCAGCGCCATCCGTGCCATATGGGCGGGCGTCTTCTTCCTCGTGCTGTTGTTCGCCACGGGCGAGAACGCGGAGATCGGCGAGATGAGCGCCTGGATCATCGTGCAGCTCGTCCTCTCGGCACTGATCGGCCTGGCCCTCGGCGACACGCTCTACGTAATCAGTATCGCGCGGCTGGGCATGAACCGAGCCTTCACGATCAGCATCGGCCTGTTCGCCGTCTTCAGCTTCGCCCTGTCAGCCGCCGTTCTCGGTGAATCAGTGGGCGTGCTGACGATCGTCGGCGCCGCGTTCGTCCTCGCGGGCGTCTATCTGGTAGCCACGTACGGACGCGCGGGGGTTCCGAGCGCGGTCGAATCGACGCACGACGACGCGGAGCCAAAACCTCCCGTGCATCCACGCATTGCAGGCGGCGCAGAGTTGATCGTGGATGCAGACGTGGCCGGAGAGCCACACGCTCCATCCCAGCCGATGACAGCCCGGCTCAAAGAATTCTTGTTCAACACCAAGTCGCCGGGCTTTGGCCTGCTCGTCCTCGTGGTCGCGGCGATGCTCTGGGCGATCGCGACGGTCTGGCTGCGCGATGCGTCAACCGGCTTCAGCGCCATCTCCGTGGGGGCCGTACGGATCCCTGCCGCGGGCGCGTTCTTGGGGTTCGCGGTCCTCAGCCAGCCCAACGCCAGCTTGCGACGCCGCGCGGTGCCCCGCCGATCGATGAGCGTGCTGACGATCGCGGGCGTGGTGGGCACCGGCGTGGGCAGTTTACTCTTCATCTACGCGGTGCAGGAGGCCGGAGCCGGCAAGACCGCCGTCCTCTCTTCGATCTCGCCAATCTTCGCGCTGCCTCTCAGCGTCATCTTCCTGGGCGAAAAAATTACCCGCTGGCTCCTGCTGGGAACCGCCCTCGCCGTCGTCGGTATCATTCTGCTCGCCTAGTTCCAGAACCCCGTTCCGCACGTACCTGGTATCCCGCCATGCCCAAACCTCTCCCCATCCACTTCTACAACCGTCACCCACTGGCTGTGGCGCGGGACCTGCTGGGCTGCGAGGTCTGGGTGCGCGCCGAAGCAGGGGCACCACGCCGGGGCCGCATCGTCGAAACCGAGGCCTACGGTGGCTTCGACGATCGCGCCTGTCACGGGCATCGTGGCGAGACGCCACGCATCCGTTCGTTGTTCGGTCCCCCCGGCCGCGCGCTGGTCTACATCACCTACGGCATCCATCACATGCTCAACGCCGTGACGTATGGCCGCGGCGAACCGTACTGCGTCCTGATCCGCGCGCTGGAACCGATCGCCAACCTTGATGCCGACACACGCGGGCCAGGACTTCTCACGAAAGCGTTAGAAGTAAACCTGCGCCATGACGGAGCCGATCTCCGTCACGGCGACGTGCGCATTCTTAGCGGTGAACTGCGCCCTGAGGAAGAGGTCGCGGTCACAGCACGGGTCGGCGTGGAGGGGGCGGGGCCGGAATGGGCGGCGGAGCCGTGGCGCTTCCTGATCGCCGGGAACCCCCACGTCTCGCGGGGACGCCCCTCCACCGCAGAGCGAGCGGCGGCGCTGGTGGCGAAACGCGAGACCCGGAAGCGTGAGCGGCGCCTGGCACGTAATCAGGCGGGCGGGCATTTGGGTTGACGCTCCTAGCGGCACACAGCTAGCCTCCCGTCATCGTTTAGCCTCACACAAATCATCTCGGGAGCAAGGCTCATGCGGGCAGCGGTACTAAAAGACGACGGACGCTTCACAGTGGAAGAAGTCGACCGCCCGGCCCCAACCGGCCATCAGGCCGTGCTTCGCGTCAAATACTGCGGAATCTGCGGCTCCGACCTGCACGCCGTCCGGGCCGGGAACCTCGAACCCGGCGCCATCCTTGGCCATGAGGTGACGGGGGAAATCATTGAGCTGGGGCCGGATGTTGAAGGGTTCGAGGTCGGCGACCGCGTGACCACGCTCTCGGCCATCCCCTGCGACGCCTGTGCCAAATGTGAGGCTGGCCTGTATCGGACTTGCGAGAACGGTTGGCAGATTTTCGGCTACACGGGTGCCCCTGGAGGCTACGCGGAAGAGCTCGTCACCCACGCCTCGATCATGGCCAAGGTGCCGGAGGGCATGACGGACGAGGCGGCGGCGTTCAATGAACCCAGCATCGTGGGCCTTCACGCGGTGCGGGCCAGCAATCTCAAGTTGGGCGACAAGGTCGTGGTGATTGGCGCGGGGCCGATCGGATTGCTGGTGCTGCAGTCCGTGTTGCTGGCCAACGCCGGACCCGTATACGTGGTCGAACCATCCGCCGGTCGCCGGCAGATGGCCCTGGACTTCGGGGCAACCGAAGCGTTTGATCCGTTCCACGAGGAGATCCTGGAGATCATCACCAACCGCACGACGATTGGCGCCGACATCGTCTTTGAGTGCGCCGGCGCCAAAGGCACCCTGCAGCAGGGCATTGAACTGGTGCGGCCGGGCGGTCAGGTCATGGTGCCCGGCGTGAACATGGAACCCGACGAAGTCTCGCCGATGACGATGATCGGCAAGGAGTGCGAGATCAAGGGATCGCTCGGCGGCGGGGATCTTTTCGACACTGCCCTGGAATACCTGGCCACAGGCAAGATCCGAGCAGAGCCGATGGTCAGCCGAATCGTGTCGCTGGAAGAGGTCGACGAGGTCTTCCAATCGCTGGGGGCCCCAGCGAGCGACGCCGTCAAAGTCCTCGTCGCGCCAAACGGCTGACGCCGCGACCCGCAGACGAATCCGTACCCGCAGACAACGCCACTCGCAAAGTCCCGACCAAACAGGCCGCCCGGAAGGAACAACTCATGGACGCTCCCGTTCTCCACGGCACTCGCAAGATGACCTACGAAGAGTTCGCCGCCCCATCACCGGGACCCGGCGAGGTGGTCGTCGATGTGGGGTTGTGCGGCATCTGCGGTTCCGATCTCCACCTCTACGACAACGCGGAAGCGCCGGACGGCATCGTCCTGGGTCATGAATTCGGCGGCACGATCTCGGCGATCGGCGAAGGGGTCGATGGCTGGTCGATCGGCGAGCGGGTGGTCGGAGCGCCGATGGAGCCCTGCTTAAACTGCTGGTTTTGTCGGGGCGGCGAGCCGCATTTGTGCATGCACCACTACCGGATCGAGATGGCGCTCGCGGGCGAGGAGCGCGGCATGTCAGCGCTGGGCGCCATGGGCTACGCCCCACAAGCGATCATTCAAGCGCCCCGCCTGATGCACCTGCCCGACGCCCTAGACGACCGCCAGGCCGCCAGCGTGGAGCCCGCCGCCGTTGGCTATCACGCCGTCCGCTACTCCGGGATGGGGGTTGGTGATCGCGTCGCCGTGATTGGGGCGGGACCGATCGGCCTCTTCACAACGCAGGCGGCACGGGTGGCCGGAGCCGCGAACGTCGTCGCCCTCGAACTCTCCCAGGTCCGCTCGGCGGCGGCGCGGGAACTGGGCGCGGACACGGTGCTCGATCCTCGTGACTTCGACGACAGCGAGGCGATTCAGACTGCCGTCAACGACGCTCTCGGTGGTCCCCCAGACACGGTCTTCGACGCGGCGGGCGTCCCTTCCACGCTCCAGCAAGCTGTCGATCTGGTGAAGGTTGATGGCCACGTGATGATGGTGGGCGTCTCGTTCGACCCGGCTCCTATTCAACCGTCGACTTGGGTGACCAAACGTGTGGCGGTTCGAGCGGCCTTCGCCTACAACCGCGAGGACTACCGGCACACCATCGCGCTCTTGGAGCGAGGCACGATCCAGGTGGAGCCCTTGATCTCCAGCGTGGTGCCCGGATCGGAGACGCCGGAAGCGTTCGAACGGCTGCTCGGCCCCAACGACGACATCAAGGTGCTGGTCGATCCGCGCAAGTAGGTCAGCGTTGGCCGCGGCGCTGGAGTTGGGCGATGATCTCGTCCAAGACATCTCGTGCACCGCGCAGCCGCGCCGCCATCTGCTCATTCTGACGGGACCTGCCGACGCCAGCCGCCTTCTGCGCCGCGAGTGGCGGCATGATTGAAGGGGGCAGGAAGTGGCGATCGCGAGTAATCTCCCGGGGGCGATCGAGTCGCGCCCGGAGTTCGTCCGGTTGCAAGAGTGGATCCGGTGGCGAGGTAGTGGATCGGTCCCGGACGACGCGCCGGATCGTGTCGAACACGGTCGCGACGGGCATCTCCTTGAGCAAAAACGCATCAGCGCCCAGCGCCAGCGCCCGCGACCGCCAGATCACCTCGGCCACGAAGTAGACCAGTTTCGTCGTCGGGAGCTGTGCTTTGAGCAGACGCCCGGCTTCGATACCGTTCATCACCGGCATCTCGATGTCCATCAGCACAACGTCCGGCCGTAGGGCGAGAGCTTCAGCCACCCCCTCGCGCCCGTCGGCCGCTTCGCCCACCAACTCAAGATCGTCCTCGAGGGCGAAAAGCGAGCGCAGAGAGCCCCGCAGTGGCGCGTTGTCGTCCACTACGAGCACGCGGATCGCCTGAGAGTCACTTGGTGCGACCATCGTCGAGCCACCCTGCCGATCGCAGCATCCGTCGCGCCGCCAGGAGACGCCGCAGATCTCAGTATCGACGAGACAGTCCGGGTCGCCTCCGACCTTCGTCGTACGCCGCGAAAGCAGCCGCCCGCCCGGGACTTCGACCTAGTTCGCCCCCTCTCGCCCGGCAACGGTCGCGAGGCCATCCCTGACCGCCATGACGATGGCTTGGCTGCGGTCCCGCACATCCAGCTTGCGATAGATACTGGTGAGGTGACTCTTCACCGTCTTCTCGGAGATCACCAGCGCAGCGGAGAGTTCCTGGTTGCTAAGCCCATCGACGAGGCCCTGTAGCACCTCGCTCTCGCGCGGGGTGAGCCGATCGGTCGGCAGCTCGGAGTGTTCTTGCAAGCTGCGGAACTCGTTCATGACGCGGTCCATCATGGCCGGGTTCAGGGCCGCCTCGCCCCGCGCCACGATGCGGATCGCCTCGGTCAGTCGGTCCGCCGAAACGTCTTTGAGTAGATAGCTCTTGGCTCCCGCTCGCAGCGCGTCAAACACCACCCGGTCCTCGTCGTAGTTCGAGAGCACAATCACGTCCGACTCAGGGCAGGCCGTGCGCAGGAGCTGGGTCGCCTCCACACCACCCATCCCGGCCATGCGTACGTCCATCAGCACGACGCGCGGGGAGAGAACTCGCGCCTTGTCGATCGCTTCCTGACCATCGCTCGCTTGGCCCACGATCTCCATGTCGTCTTCCAGCTCGATCATGCGGGCCAGCCCCTCTCGCACGACGGGATGGTCATCCGCGATGAGGATCGTGATCAAGGTCATCCGCCTCCCTCCGCTGAGGTGGGGATCACAACCTCCACACTCACTCCCACGTTCACCTCTCCGGTAATCGTCGCGACGCCCCCGAGACGCTCAGCACGCTCTCGAATCCCCAGCAGCCCGTAGTGGCGTTGGCCATCCCGCCCCGGTCCGGAGAGTGTCGTCCCGCCTGGCAATCCCATCCCGTTGTCCTCCACACGCAGCGAGACCCCGTCGGACCGGGACTCCATCGCCACACGGACCGCCGTCGCGCCCGCGTGCTTCTCGATGTTGATCAGCGCCTCTCGGGCAATAAGGAAGAGCGCCTGCTCCACACCAGCGGGCAATCGTGGCAACTCAGGTGACAGCCGCAAGTCGAGTGCCAGGCCATTGCGGCGGGCGAACTCATCGCTGTAGTCGCGCAGCGCATCCACCAGGCCCAACTCGCTGACGTTCGCGGAGCGCAAATCAAAGATGAGCGTGCGCAACTGACTGATGACGCGTCGAACTTCGTCGCCGCTGCGCTGGATCGCGGTCGCCGCCTCCTGCGGGTCCCGTTCGAGCAGCTTCAAGGCCACCTCAGTCTCCATCGCGGCTGCGGTGAGCTGCTGGACCGGTCCATCGTGCAGTGCGCCGGCCATCGCGCGCGCTTCCGCGGCTTGGACGACTTCGAGGTCCACGGATTCAACGGTGGCGGGTGCCCCAGACCCCAACACCACGGCCAGGAGTTCGGCGGCCTGGACGAACCCGGCATCGAACATGGCCGGCTGCGGTCCGAACCAGACCAAAGATGCCGATCCACTCGCTATTTCTACCGGCGCACCAACGAAATCACCTGCCTCAGCGGCGGCGAGAGCAACGGCGCCCACGTCGCCTGCCAGCACCACGCCGTCGGATCGCGCCGCACGGACGGCGAGGGAGCGCCGTCCCGTCGCGTCGACGGACTCCGGCCAGGACATGTAGACGGGTTCAGCGGTGGGCGCCGCGAGCAAGACGCCAGCCTCTGCCGGCAGCAGCCTCCGTGACAGGCCGAGCACCCAGGATGCCTCAGGCGCGGCAAAGCCTCGCAGACTCATCCCGCCATACGGGAACGTGACCGCGTTCATCAGCTCCTGGTTGGCTGCGTTCTCGCTCGCGAGCGACTGCAGCAGCGCCGCGAGCGCTGCACCGAATCCAGCGAGCAGGGTGACCCGGCCCGCGGTCGAAGACGAGGGGCAGCCCAGACAGACAAGATCCAGGGAGGTCCCATCGCCCAGAGTCACGGCATGCCGTAGGGGATCGCCCTGAGTCGGCCCCAGCCCGCCATCGGCGTCTCCTCCAAGCAATCCACGAGCCCAGCAGGCTACGATCTCGCGGGGCGAGCGTGTGATCGCGTGTGCTACGATGAATGTTAACTCCTGAACGCGTGAACCACTTCCGACAAGGGCATGTAAAGACCGTAGGACGGTCGGTTCAGTTCCATTCAGAAGTGGTTGGTTCTCTTCAGGACTGATGGATCGCATGCGACTCGATGCCAGGGGGCATCTGAACCGTCAGATCGAGCGTATGCGTGTAGGGCATGAGCTGAGTCGAGGTGAGTAGGGGATCTCACTGTAACTCAACCCGGGGCTCATCCGGGGGCCTGGCCGCCCGCTTCCACTCATGGCAGGCGGGGAAATCGAGTGTGGACGCTTCTTGGACTGGGCGGCCGCGAGAAGAGGAACGGACAGAATGGCAACCACGCAAACTCAAGTCGTCTACGATCGGCTCTATCGCACCTTCGCGGCCCTGGATCGGGCACATGAACGCTGGCTCGGTGGCGTGGGCAGCAACGGTGCGCGCTACGCGATCTTGGCCTCCTTGGCGGAGTCCAGCACGCCGCTGACGCCGTCCGACGTCTCCGAGATGACGGGCCGCAGCCCGAACGCGATCTCCCCGCTTCTTCGCGCCTTGGAGCGCGAGGGGCTGATCAAGCGCAGCCCGAACTCTGCCGATCGACGCTCGCACTACCTGACGCTGACAGCCGCAGGCAAGCGCACGGCGCAGAAGCTCAAAACCGAAGAGAACGCCTTCGTCAAGGCCATTCTCAAGGGACGGTCAGGCCGTGACCTTGTGGCACTCGACAAGAACCTGCAGGCGATCGAGGAACAGGCGGGCAGCGTTCAGCGCAGCCGCTAGTTCTTACGCGGGCGGGGCGCCGATGCCGTCAATCACCCCGGCGCCTGCGTCCGAGACAGACAAGGCCAAATCTGTGCCGACGGTCACGTCCATGGGTGTCGTGGATTTGTCGGCGGACCCGCCCGCATCCACCGCGGCTGATTCGTCGGCAGCCTCAACGACCACGTCGACCGGCTCTTCGCCAGACAGCACCGCGCACGCCCCGGCCAAGCCCAGCACAATAATCCTGAGGACAAGGAAGCCGCGTCGGTCGCTTCCTTGCAAACGTCGGTCCGGCCGTGGATCTGCGCCCCAGTCGTGCAAGCTCGGTCCGGATGCCTACAGTCCAGAACCCAAGTCTCGCGGACCTTGGCACGCGATCTCCGGACGCGATTCTCGATAAACCGCGCGCAGATGGGAGGTTCCTGCAGCGCGCCAGGATCACGAATGCAACCGATCTCGTGGGGGCGACGTTAAATAGAGGTATTGCGCCGCCGGATGAGGGGCTCCGAAGTGCCGAAACGGCTAGTCCACCCTCCTAAACGCGGGTAAGGTAGATCAGGGTTGTTCGAACCAGGGCTGGGGACGCGTCGGCACGGAGATCACGTTCATCGTGGCTGAAGTTCAGAGCTATGTGCAGCGCCACATTGGGGTGATCAGCACCGCGGCCACCGCCGCGGCAGTCTTCTTGATCGCCTTCTTCGCCGTCTCCGCATCGACGGATGGCGGCGACACTTCCAGCGTCACCACCGTGGACCCACCATCGCCGCCCGGCGTCACAGCCTTCGAGGCGGATCCTGAACCTACGTCCGCCTCGGACGTAGCCACCGCGGACGCGGTCACCACAATCGAACCCACCGACGAGCCGACTGGCGCCGTGGTCTCCCAGGCCCAAGACCCGCCCACGACGATTCCCGAGCCGGAGGTTGAAGCCACCGCTGCCGAGCCGGAACCCATCCCGATCCCCGAGTTCGACGAAACAGACCTCATCCACGGCGGCGAGGGCGCCCAAGGCGCCAACTTGGCGGGGCCCGGTATCGTTCCCAGCAGCGGATTCGACCGCCGCACGGATTGGGAGCTGATCGTCCCCTCGGCACGCATCCGGGCCCGCATCGTCCGCATCGGCGCCACCTGGAACAACGCGCTCGGCGCTCCGGATAATCCGGAGGTGATCGGCTGGTGGGAAACTGGCCCCGAACCCGGCCAGGTAGGCAACGTCCTGCTCGACGGTCACCGGGACTTCAGCGATATCGACGGGAACTTGGGTACCGGCGTCTGCTGGTCGCTACCACTCACGGATCTGGGCGATCCAATCCTCATTCGCGATAGTGCGGCGGGTGTCTTCCACATCTACGAAGTCACCGAGACGACCTCCGTGCTTTGGAACGATCCGGAGGGGGTGGAGTTTCTGCGGTCGACCGCAGATTCACGTCTGACGCTGATCACCTGCGAGGGATCGTTCGATGGCGACACGCACAACTACTCGAACCGCCGCATCGTGGTGGCCCAGTTCATGGGCACAACGCCCATCCCCGGGGCCTAATGCCTGCCTTGCCGACGACATCATCGCCCCGTCATCCTGTCCGCGCTGCTCTGGGGGTTCCACGTGCGCGGACGTGATCCGGGGGCGTTGATTCGTGGTCGGCTCTGGATGATCGCCACCGCGGGCACCGCGATCGGTGTCTTCTTCGTTGCCTTCTTCGCGGTCTCCGCTGCCGTCAATGATTCGAACACTGCGGCGATTGACGCCTCCGTCTCTCCGGAGGCTGGGGACCCGGCGCCACCGACCGGGGTCGTCGCGGAGCCTTCGACAGAGGACGCAGAAGAGCCCCAGGCGGAGGCCCAGGAGCCGGAGACGGCGACGCCCAGCGAATCGACCGAGCCCGAGACGCCTCCACCGCCGCCCCCGATCCCCGAGCTGACTCCGAACATCGAGCGATTCGGATTGCCCATCGTGGATCTCCCGGAGCTCGAAGAAGATTCGCTGATCCACGGCGGAGATGGCGCCCAGGGCGCCATCCTGGGGGGGGCCGGGATAGCGCAGCGGTTGAGGTGTCGGTCGTGGAAGCGCCACCGCCGCCGGTCGTGCGGACGCAGGTGCTTCAACCGCAATGGAACCTGGTTGGCTGGACGGGTGAGACGATCGACGTGACGGACGCGACGGCCACCATCGCTGCCTCGCTCGGCGCCTTCTTCACCTGGGACACGTCCATTCCCGGCTTCCTCACCTTCAACCCCACACTGCCTGGTCCTCTCAACTCGCTGCAAGAGGTGCCGTTTGGCGCTGGAGTCTGGACCTTCATCGACGGGGCCACGCCACTAGATTGGGAACAACCCGCGTTTAGCGAAGCCCGGTCCGTATCGCTTGCGCAAGGCTTCAACCTCGCCATGTGGACCGGACCCGATGGCACGTCGATAACGGATGCGATCGCAGGGCTCGACGGCGTCCAGGGACTCTTCATCTGGGACGCGGCCGCGCGGACTTTCCTGACCTTCAATCCCATTCTGCCACCGGCTCTCAACACCGCAACAACACTCAACCATGGGTTCGGCGTCTGGGTGCTGATGGCGAACGCTGGCATCTGGGATCAGCCGGCGGGGTAGCGACGACAGGCAGGGAGAGGCATCATCCAGCACGGAGCTCCCGAACCTCAATCCAGACGGCTGGCGTTCGGTCTCGCGACGATCATCGGCCTCTTGGCCGTGACTTTCCTGATCGCGTCGGACCACGCCGAGGCGCAGGTAGGAGTGCGCTACAGCGGCAACGTCTTGGTCAACGGCGAGATCAGCACCGGGCCGGATCCCTGGGAGCCCTCCCCATTCTTCTTCCTTCAGGGTCCGACCGATCTCCCTACGGACACATTCAACGGCAACCGTGCGCTCTCCCTTCCCATCTTTGAGCGCAGCTCAAGCTTCAAGAGCAGTTGCACCGCCGTGGGTGCCCGCCAGATCGTCGACATTGACGACCAGACCCTCCAGCACGAGACGCGGTTGCGGTGGCGCCTCCGGATCGAAGGGGTGAATCCCAGCAGTGTGGGAGTCGCGGTCTCGATCGGCGCCGATCAAGAAGCCGCCTCCGTCTTCACCAGCTTCGACTTCACGACCAATTCGTGGGACGCGCTGGGCTTGCGCCCGGCAGCCGCCGACACCTGGGTCAGTGGCGAGATCACGTTCACTCTTCGCAAGAACGTCCCCGTGGATGTCCTCCGCCTGGACATCATGCCCATGATCAACACGACAGGTGGAATCTGCAGGGGCCAGGTTCTCTTGGACGACATTGAACTCGCGACACAGATTGCGGACGCGGTGCCGGGCAGCACGATTCCCAAGCTTCTCGACCTCCCAGACGACTCAATCGCGGGCACCGTCCACCTCATCAACGCCTACCGTGCCCTTGCTGGCGCCCAGCCCGTGGCCTATTCCGCGGTCGCCTCCGACGGCGCCCGCCGCCACGCTCAGTACATGGTCTTCAACGGCTTCGGAGGGCACTTTGAAGTGCCCGGCAGCCTCGGATTCTCGGACGCGGGGGATGAAGCCGCCCGCACTTCAAGCCTGTGCAGCGGACAGCCGTCGCTTGCCGCCTGCGCGCAGACCCTGCTCACCATGCCCTATCACCGTTTCAGCCAACTCCAAGATGAGACCGGGTTTGGACGCTGGGAGCTCCAGCTTGGTTTCCAAGAAAAGTTCGGTGTCGTCGGTTACCTCAATGGCATCGACTCCAACCGCGATGCATTCTTCGGCGCGCAGGCGGCATCACGCGCCGCCGCCCCCGAACCCCTCATCTGGCCCGCGAACGGGGTCCGGGGAGTTGCCCACGACATCGAACTCATCGAGTCGCCAGATCCGCTCCTCCTCTGCGCGGGCGCGCCGCTGGACCGTGTGACGGGCTATCCGATCACCGTCGAGGTGCCATTCGCAACGTCGACCACCGCGATTACAGACGGCACCGGCACGCTGCGCGGCCCCAGCGGCGCCAGCATCCCGCTCTGCACCATCGACGCGCAGATCCCCCATCCGCAGCACGCCGCCATTCTCTCCGCCGATGCTCCGCCCGCGACCTTCCCCGGCAAGATGATCTTCATTCCACTCGTCTCCTTGGAGGCGGGTCAGACCTACACCTTCCGGTTCTCCGCCACCCTCGAAGGCCAAGCAGGCGTCTGGACCTCCACCTTCTCGACCGCAGGCGTGCAGCCGCTCAAGGCCAACGCCGTCGTCGACACTGTGCCGTTCATCCGCGAACCGGGGCGCGTCTCATTACAACCGAACTGGAATCTCGTGGGCTTCGGCGGCGACCAAGAGATCGACGCGGCGACGGCGGGGATTGCTTCCAGCATCCGCTCGCTGTTCGCTTGGGATGCGGTCGCCCAGGCATTCCAGAGTTACATCCCGGACCTGCCGACATTCCTCAACACGCTGGGAGAGCTTGGAGCCGGCGACGGGGTCTGGCTCTTCGTGGAGAACCCCGCCGGAGTGATCTGGGACCAGCCCGCCATCACAACCGCCCGCGACGTCACCCTCCAGGATGGCTTCAACCTCGTCATGTGGTCGGGTCCGACGACGGACGTCGCGAGTGCGGTCGCGGACCTCGGCGCCAGCCTGCAGGCGCTCTTTCTCTGGGACGCCGTGGCGCAAGAATTCCTGACGTTCAACCCGGTCCTGCCGCCGGCGCTCAACACAGCAACGACCGTCCACCCTGGCGACGGCGTCTGGGTCCTGGTCTCCGCCACGACAACCTGGCAGCAACCGGCGCCGTAGGGAATCTGAGCCACGCCGAGGCGCGGGACCAGAGGCCCCAAGAGCTAGCGCAGGGGGCGGAAGAAGTCGCGGATGTCGGCGACGAGGGCTTCGGGCTCCTCCATCGCGGCGAAGTGTCCGCCGCTCTCATGCTCCGACCACTGCACTAGGTTGCAGCCGCGCTCTACCCAGGATCGAGGCGCGCTGATGATCTCGCCGGGGAAGATGGAGAATCCGCAAGGAATCTCCACCGGTCCCGCGAGCTGGTTGCGACCCGGGTCGTTGAACATTTCGTAGTAGTAGCGCGTGCTGGAGTTGATCGTGCCGCCAAACCAATAGATCGAAATGTTGGTGAGGGTTTCGTCCTTGCTGAACCGCGTCTCGATATCGCCGTCGCAGTCGCTCCAGGTCCGCCACTTCTCCGTGATCCAGCCCGCCAGACCCGCGGGTGAATCGGTCAGGCCGTAGGCGAGGGTCTGTGGCTTCGTGCCCTGGATCCGCTGGTAGCCCGCTTCGCTGTTCTGCCACTGCCCCGCCGACGCCAGGTACGCCTTCTCGTCGTCCGATTGCGGCGTGCGGTCCTGCGGCCCGATGAAGGCCATGTTCATCTGCGACCCCACAACCCGCTCCGGGAACTTCTGGCCGATGTGCGCGGTCACGATCGCGCCCCAGTCGCCGCCTTGCGCGCCGTAGCGGTTGTAGCCCAACTGCTGCATGAGGCCGTCGAACAGTTCGGCGGTCTTGGCCTGGCCATACCCCGGCTGGGTGGGGATCTGCGAGTAGCCATAGCCCGGCAGCGACGGCGCCACCACCGTAAAGGCGTCGGCGGGGTCACCGCCGTGGGCGCCTGGGTCGGTGAGGAGGTCGAGCACCTTGTGGACCTCGTAGAAGGTACCGGGCCAGCCGTGGCTGAAGACGAGCGGCAGTGGGTTGGGGCCGTTGCCCTCCTTGTGCACATAGTGGAGGTCGAAACCATCCACCTCGCTCGTGAATTGGGGCATCCGATTGAGATAGTCCGCCTGGGCTTGGAAGTCGAAGCCCTCCTCCCAATAGGCGCAGAGCTCTTGCAGGTAGGCGAGGTTCGTTCCGTAGTCCCAGCCACTGTCGCTGACCTCCGCTGGCCAGCGCGTCGTCGAGAGACGGGTGCGCAGGTCTTCGATCGCGGCATCGTCGAACTGGACGCTGAACGGTTGTGCCATCTCGGTCCTCCCTCAAAGGTCGCACGGGCCGACAGGCCGCGGCATTTTTGTATCGATCTGGCGGGCATTATGCCGCAATTCGAGGCCGAGCGGTGCGGCCATCCTCTCGCTAGCGTCTCCGATCCGTCCCGCCCAGAACGAGTCGTCTCGCAGACAGGGCCGTGCCAGTGTGGGCACGCGGTCTCCACCGCTTCGCATCGCGACCACGAAATGATCTATATTATTTCTTGTCGACCGAAGGATTGGGCGGACGTGAGGCGTCAAGGTCCCCCCAGCCGCATCAGCAACAACGCAGTGTTCAACGAGGCTCTATTCAACGAAGCCCTGTTCAACGAAGCAAGGCGCCAGGAGATCACATGACCAAAAAGCCCCGCCTCAAGTTCGGAACCTTCATCGCTCCCTGGCACGCCTTGGGCGAACACCCCACGCTCGCGATCAAGCGCGACATGGACCTGGTCGTCGCTCTGGACGAACTGGGCTACGACGAAGCCTGGATCGGCGAGCACCACTCCTTCGCCCGCGAGATCATCTCCAACCCCATGATCACGATTGCGGCCCTGGCTGAGCGCACCAAGCGCATCCGCCTGGGCACGGGCGTCGTCAGCCTGCCCTATCACCACCCGCTGATGATCGCCGATGACCTGCTCCAACTCGACCATCAGACCCAAGGCCGCGTCATGTTGGGCGTGGGTCCCGGGGCGCTGACCTCGGACGCCTACATGATGGGCATCCCCACCGAGTCCCAGCGCGAGCGCCAGGCCGAGGCGCTGGACGCGATCATGCAGCTCGCGCGCAGTGATGAGCCGATCACGATCAAAACCGATTGGTTCGAGATGAACGAGGCCAAGCTCCAGATGGAGTGGTACTCAGACCCGCATCCGGAGTTCGCCACGGCGGTCACCGTGACACCCAGTGGTCCCACACTCGCCGGAAAGCACGGCATCTCCCTGCTCTCCGTCGCCGGCGCCGACAACGACGCCTTCGCTCGCGTCTGGGGCTGGACTGAGGAGGCCGCGGCGGAGCATGGCCAGACCGTGGACCGCCGCAACTGGCGCGTCGTCGTCAACCTGCACATCGCGGAGACGGGGGAGCAGGCGATCGCGGAGGTGCGCGACGGTTTCGCCAAGCGCGCCTATTGGGGCGATGTCCGCGACAAGGACCAGCGCATCGGCGGAATTTTCGGCGGCGCCACGGACGACATCGAGGTGGCGATGGAGTCGCGCGCCATCATCGTGGGCTCTCCGGAGGACGCGATCGAGCAGATTCAGTACCTGATGGACCTCTCCGGTGGCTTCGGCACCTTGCTCTGCTTCGCCCACGAATGGGCGCCCACGCCGCAGGTTCTGCACTCCTACGAGCTGCTGATGCGCTACGTGGCGCCGCACTTCCAGGGGCACATGGACCGGCTCACCTGGGCCCGCGACTTCGTGGAGGACAACCGCCGCGGCATCTTCGGGGCCACCCCCGCCGCCATGGTCAAGGCCTTCGACGACGCCGGCAAGGAGATGCCGGACGTGCTCAAGGAAGGCTTCGAGCGCATGAAGAAAGAGCGTGAGGCGGTCGAGGCGTCGTCGGGGGACTAGATCCACGACTTCATACCATTCGTAAAAAAGGCGGACCCAATGGGTCCGCCTTTTTTGGTGCTACTGATCAATCGCCGTCCGGCGTGTTCACCCCTCGACGACATCCCCCGTCACCGGATCGACGCGGACACCCTTTTCGGTCATCCAGGCCAGGCCACGGTCGATCTCATCGGCGTCGCCGTCGAGTTCCAAGATCACCCAGCCAAAGCCGTGCTCCACGTCCGCCATACGGATGTCCGTCACGATCTTGAACTCGTGGCCCAACCGGTAGACCAGCGGCTCGCTGACTGCTTCGCCCTCAAAGGTGAAGCGCACTCGCTTCTTCGCCATGTCGATCTCCTCAGTCCGCGCCTGTCCGGCGCTAATCTTCGATTCCCGCCGCCGCGTAGGCCTCTTCAAACGACTGTAGCGACCCTTCCACCGGGATCGGCTTCGTGATGTGATCCGCGATGGCGTCCGTGGTCTTGAGACCGCCACCGGTGATAAACACCACCGTCGACTTCTCGCGGTCGATCTGGCCCTGCTCCAGGGCCTGTTGCAGTCCGGCGATGGTCACCCCACCCGCGGTCTCGGCGAAGATGCCTTCCGTCTCGGCCAGCAACTTCATCCCGTCGACTATTTCCGCGTCGCTGGCGGAGGTGGCGCCGCCGCCGGTCTCCTCCATCGTCTTCAGCGCGTAGTAGCCATCGGCGGGGTTGCCGATAGCCAAGCTCTTGGCGATGGTGTCCGGCTTCACCGGACGGATGTTGGTCGTGTTGTTCTGCCAGGCAGTGGCGATCGGTGAGCAGCCGGTCGCTTGCGCGCCGATCATGGTCACCGGCGCCTCGTCGATCAGGCCGATGTCCATGAACTCCTTCATGCCCTTGTGGATCTTGGTGAACAGGGCGCCGCTGGCCATGGGCGCCACGCACTGTTCCGGCGCCTTCCAGCCCAACTGCTCCACGACCTCGTAGCCCAGCGTGCGGCTGCCCTCGGCGTAGTAGGGGCGCATGTTGATGTTGACGAATGCCCACTGGCGGCTGTCGGCCAACTCGGAACAGAGGCGGTTAACGTCGTCGTAGGAGCCGTTGACGGAGACGATCGTGGGGTTATAGATCGCCGAGCCCAGCACCTTGCCCTGCTCCAGATCGTGCGGAATGAACACCACGGAGCGCATCCCGGCGCGGGCGGCGTGCGCCGCCACCGAGTTCGCCAGGTTGCCCGTGGAAGCACAGGCCAGCGTCTCGAAGCCGAACATCTTGGCCCGGCTACTAGCGACCGCCACCACCCGGTCCTTGAACGACCAGGTGGGGTTCATCGTGTCGTTCTTGATGTAGAGGTCTTTCATCCCCAGCTTGGCGGCCAAGTTCTCGGCGCGATGCAACGGTGTGTTGCCGACCTTGAGATCGACGGCGTAGTCCGGTTCCACCGGCAGGAGGTCGAGGTAGCGCCAGATCGTCGGCGGACCCGCCAGGATCGATTCCCGCGTCACGTTGCCACGCATGCGGTCGTAGTCGTAGTGCACTTCCAGCGGCCCGAAACAGAAGTCGCAGGCGTTCACCGGCTCTAACGGCACTTCGTTGCCGCATTCCCGACAGATCAAGGAGGTGGCATAGGTCATGGCACTGAGCTTTCGCATTGGGGCTTACGCCGCCAGGGCTTGTGTCCCCCAGGGACTCCCGACACACCGGTCGCGGATCACGTCCGCATTTGACCGGGGTCACGGGTGGGCAGGTCGTCACGGGCGGTGACGAACGACTGACGCGAAGAGGGGCCCGTCCAACAGCGACGCTGTTAGAGGGCCCGGGGCATACCCATAGGGAGCATGCGATCTCGAAGGGTCATGACGTTCGTTGGCATTGCGTCAGGAACCGTCGCACGACGGGATACACCTGTCAATTGGGGAGTGTAGGGAGAGACGTGGAGGCCGGGTTCGCGGGCTTCCTGCGGTGCCACCAATCAGATGACGATGCGCTCCTGCGCCAACCCGTCCATCGCCACCACCGCGCCGATACCCATGCACTGGAATCCGAAGTCGATCAACGCCATCAGCGTCTCATCATCGAACTCCACCTCGGACTCGCCCTCCACCAGGCAGTGGCCCATGAGATGGCTCAGCAAGGCCTCCCAGCCCTCTGCTTGCCCGGAAATCCCATGCCGCAACTGCGCGACTTGATGCGCGTACTTCGCGGCTAGCTCGTTGTGCTGCTGCAGCGCGCTGATATCTTGCTTGGGCTGCATCGCCCACCCCCGATCGGTGGACGCGGCGCATCAGGCCTGAAGCGTGCCAACGTCCGTGATCGATCGTGCCTGACGGGGCTACCACGCGCCTATCCGGGAAAACCCTAGAGACCACCGCGAGCGGAGCTCATCCGCGACGTTGAGACGGAAGAGTGCTATTCGGCCGTCGTGTAGAGGTCGAGCTCATCACGGACCAGGTCGTCCCCCACCATCTTCAGGATCTTGTCGAACATCTCTATGTCCCACTCCGCGACGAAGGAGATCGCACTACCCTCCGCCCCGGCGCGGCCTGTACGGCCCACGCGGTGGATGTACTCCTCCACGCTCTGCGCCATGTCGTAATTGATCACATGGGTCACGTCCGGAATGTCGAGTCCACGCGACGCGACGTTCGTCGCAATGAGGATCTGGAGCCGGCCCGCGCGGAAGTCTTCCATCACGCGGTCCCGCTTTTGCTGGCGTAGATCGCCGTGGATAGGCTCCGCGCCGACGCCGCGCCGTCGCAGCCGCTCCACCAACCGATCCACGGTGACCTTCATATTGCAGAAGATCAGCGTGCGACCCGTCAGCCGTGGCATCAGCGCCATGAGGGCGTCGGTCTTGTCTCGCTCCGCGACCTCGATATAGACCTGATGAATCTCCGCAGCAGTGACCTGCTCCGGCTCAATATCCACCTCGATGGGATCCTGCATGTATTTCCAGATCAGGGTCTTAATCGAGGTGGGGATCGTCGCCGAGAACAGCGCCGTCTGGCGCTCCTTCGGAGATCTGCCCAAAATCCGGCGGATGTCCGGCTCGAAGCCGATATCGAGCATGCGGTCGGCTTCATCCAGCACCGCCACGCGGAGATTGTTCAGCGACAAGGTCCGCCGGTTGAGGTGGTCGATGATCCGGCCCGGCGTGCCCACGACGATCTGGGGTCGCGCTTCGAGATTCTCGAAATCGTCGGCTAAACGGCGGCCGCCCATCAGCGCGCAAGCGCCGAGGCCTTTCGCTGCCGCGAGGAATCCCAACACGCCAAACACCTGCTGCGCCAACTCCCGTGTCGGCACCAGGACGATGGCCTGCACCTCCGGCAGTTCGGGATCGACAGCCTCCACGATGGGGAAGCCGAAGGCCACCGTTTTACCGGTGCCCGTCTGGGCCTTGCCCACGACATCCTTGCCGTCCAGGAGCAGCGGGATCGTCTCCGACTGAATCGGCGTCGGCTCGTCGAATCCGAGCGCGGTCACGATCGCCATGGAACGGTCACTCAGACCGAGCCCTTGGAAGGCCTCGGGATATGCATCTGGTTCAATCTGATCCACCGTCGATACCGGCGGCAACTGATACCCGCCCGAGGCCAGCGCTTTCGCGGTCGCGCTCAGCGTGGCGTTGTCGCCCTTGGGACGGCCCTCGGAGCCATTCCGGCGGCCCCCATCGCGCCGATCGTCTCGCCTTGAGTCGCTCTGCCCCCGCCCATCACCGCGAGACCCTCCACTGCGAGGCCCATCACGACGAGGCCCTTCACGACGCTCGTCACGACGAGGCTCTTCGCGACGAGGTCCGTCATCTCGACGGCTTTCGGAGCGCCGGGAGCCACCTTCGGACTGAGCTTCAGCATCGCCGGTCGAGCGCCGACTGCGCCGTCGACGACGGGCGGGCGGGCGATCCTGATCGCTGCGATCGTCGCGGCGCGACGGCGCGTCCTCCCGAGGCTCCCCGGAAACCGGAGTTGCCTCGCGGTTGTCTTCTGCTCCAACACCGTCCTGCCGTTCGCGGCGCGAGCGGCCCCGACCTCCCCGCCGCCGCCGACGGCGGGGTTCGGAACTTGCGGAGTCATCTCGTGATTTCGGGCGAGACGCCGGAGCGGAGTCGCGGGCTCCCTCTCGGGTTGGCTCGGACTCTCGCTTGAACATTTTCTTGAAGAAGGACAATTCTGCTTCGCCGTTCTATGGTTCCACCGGCTCGACGTCGCGCTGACTGGGCGACGGAGCGGCGAATATGGTCGAGTGCGAACGCTCGACCTCGGGTCAAATCCTGCCTTCACGCTAGCACCCTGGTCGCATTGGCCGTAGCGCGCTGGTGACGCTCGATCACGGCCCGTACCGCCCTAGCATCGGCCCGACGACGGCCGTGGCGGTCACAGGGCCGACGTGAGAGATACGAGGCTATGGGTATCCACACCGATTCGATCCGCAACCGCATCAACGCAATGCACACCCTTTGGCAGCGCGCCGTCGCCGATCTGACGCTCGAACAGATGAACGCCCAAGAGCGCCCAGGGATCCTGCCGCTCGCGTTCAGTTTCGTGCACTTCTTCCGGCTCCAAGATCAGTCCATCAGCGGCGTCTTCCTGCAAGAACCGCCGCTCTGGGAGCAGGACGACTGGAGTGGGCGCACGGGCGTCACGGTCGCGGGCTTTGGACGCGTGGAGCCGGTGTCAGAGATGGCGCATCAGCGCATCACGGATCCAGACGCCTGGCGGGCCTACCAGGCCGCCGTCATCGATCGCACGAATCAGGCCATGGAATCGATGACGGAAGAGAATCTCGGCGACGTCGTCATGGAGCGACTCCCCGCCGACGCACAAAACGTCTACTGCGCGTTGGTCGTGGGACCGGATGGCCCGATCCGCAAGCTGGAGGGCTGGGAGTGCTTCGTCTACCAGCACGGCCTGCGGCACATCGGTGAGGTGGAGTTCTCACGCGGCCTGGTGGGCTTGGGCGGCCTGACCGGTTAGCTCAGAGATCCTTGCCCACCGACCGGGCGGTCCGCGCAGCTTCGTACGACGGCTCGTCGTCGAGCAGCAGCGCTTCCGCACGCTCTGACCAGGAACGGACTTCATTCCGCAAACGCAAAAACTTTGCCAAGGCCTCTTGGTCTCCGGGCAGTGCCAAGGCCCGTTCCTGCGATCGGAAGAACGCGTTCAGCGCGAGCTCAGCGTCCGTCTTGCGATCGAGCACATCGAGATAGCTCGACATCCAACTGTCGCTCACGGCAATTATCCATTCCTTGCCGTGGCAAGCGACCCGCACATCGATCATACAGGATCAGATGTAAAGCATCAGGCCTGATTCCACTATTTCTCCGATCCTGTTCGCACGATCCGCCAGTTCGTTGCTTGTGATGGTTCCCGAGTCGCCCCAGCACCCGACGAAACATCGCTGAAACATCCCGGACATCTGCTGTTCATGTCCGCGTAATCGGCCCGAAACCTCCCAACGCCCAGTCGCTCCTAACTTCGATGGAATCAACCGGATGGGGCCCTTCGGTGTCCCTAGCGAAAAGGAAGAGGAATGGCTTCAGCAAGCTATCTCCGAAAAGCCGGCGTCGGCGTGGGCATGGGGCTCAGCGTTGGCGTCTTAGCCTCCGGCGGCGTCATCTTCGCCCAAGACGGCGGCGAGATCGCTGACAGCGTCGTCGATCTCGTGGCGGCCCTGGACACCGCCTGGCTGCTCATCGCGGGATTCCTGGTCTTCTTCATGCAGGCGGGATTCGGACTCTTGGAGGCCGGGTTCGTCCGCGCCAAGAACACCACGAATATTCTGATGAAGAACGTCCTGGACGCCTCACTTGGCATCCTCGTCTACTGGGCGATCGGCTTCGGCTTGGCCTACGGATCGGCTGGCGCCTTCGCGGGCTTCGACAAGTTCGTCGTCACGGCGGGTTCGAACGGGGACGCTGGAGCGGCCTTTGGGCTCCTGGGGGAGGTGCCGCTCCTCGCGACCTTCTTCTTCCAGTGGGCCTTCGCCGCGACCGCCGCGACGATCGTCTCGGGGGCCATGGCGGAGCGCACCAAGTTCAGCGCCTACTTGTTCTACACGGTCTTCATCACCGGCATCATCTACCCCATCGTCTCGCACTGGATCTGGGGAGGCGGCTGGCTCGCGACGGAGGTCGGCGCGAACGGCTTCCTAGACTTCGCGGGTTCCACGGTGGTGCACTCGGTGGGCGCTTGGGCGGGGCTCGTTGGCGCGGTTCTCGTCGGCCCGCGGATTGGCAAGTACGCCAAAAACGGGACCATCCGCGCCATTCCAGGCCACAGCATGCCTCTGGCCGCGCTTGGCACCTTGATTCTTTGGTTCGGCTGGTTCGGCTTCAACCCCGGTAGCACGTTGGGGCTATCCGGGGGAGGCGCCTCCCTGGCTGCGTTGGTCGCGGTCAACACCACGCTCGCCGCGGGCGCCGGTGGGGCAGCGGCCGTCGCCCTGTCCCGGATTCGCTACGGCAAGACCGACCTCGGTCTCACACTCAACGGCATCCTGGCCGGTCTGGTGGCCGTCACCGCACCGGTCGGTTTCATCGAACCCTGGATGGCGGTGCTCATTGGCGGGATCGGCGGCACCATCGTCGTCTTCTCCGTCGCCATGTTTGACCGCCTCCGCATCGATGATCCGGTGGGCGCCATCTCCGTCCACGGAATCGTCGGTGTCTGGGGCACGCTCTCCGTAGGTCTCTTCGCCACCAAAGAGCTCGTGGCCACCTGGAACGGCACGGATATCTCGGAAGTTGGGCAGTACGGACTGTTCATGGGCGGCGGGATCGAACAGCTCGGCGTTCAGGTCGTGGGTATCTTGGCGGTCTTCGCTTGGGTGGTCGTGACCTCCGGCATCCTGTTCCTCCTCATCAAACACACGACAGGGCTGCGGGTGAGTGAAGCGGAAGAACTGGCGGGTCTCGATGTGCAAGAACACGGCATCGGCGCTTACCCCGAGTTCGACCTCGTGACGCCGGGTTCAGCTGTCGAAACCTCGGCAGCCGAATCCATCAGCCCGCCGACCCCAAGCGGTGGGGGCGGGGCTGGCGGTGGTGGCGGGGGCTAGCCTGCGCGACAGCCAGACCAAGACAACCCGCGGCGGGGGACACACACCCCCGCCGCGAACTGGAAGGGAACAGTCTCATGAAGATGATCGTTGCAATCATCCGGCCCGAGCGCCTAGAAGTGGTTCGACACGCCCTGGAAGAGATCGGCATCGTCAGCATGACGATCACTGAAGTCCGCGGCCGCGGCGCTCAAAAGGGCATCACGCAGGAATACCGGGGCCAACCCGTCCAGATCGACTACCTGCCCAAGGTGAAGATCGAGCTCGTCATCAACACGACACCCGTCGACGACGTGATCGATGTCATTCTCGACAATGCCGGCACTGGCAATATCGGAGACGGCAAGATTTTCGTCTTCCCCGTGGAAGACGCCGTCCGCGTCCGTACCCGCGAACGGGGTCCCGCCGCCGTATAGAACCTCGTCCGCCCGGCCAGCGTTCGGCCGGGCGGCGTGGGCTTCGGGGACAGCGACGGGCCCCCATCGCGGGACCGGGATGGGGTTTGTGAGCGGTATGGCTGAGGAACACTATGTCCCCCTCCTCATACCACGGCCGTGTCCAATCCGTATCATGCCTCCATGGCATTCGTCGTTGAGACCGCCTCGACATTAGAAGCTGTGGAAGAGCGACTGACGGCGGCGGTCGCGGCCCGTCAGCAAGCGCCGCTCGACCGCATCAACGTCCTCGTGGGCTCCAACCTCCAGCGCATCTACTTCCGCCGCTGCATCGCCGCCTATCTCGACTTCAGCGCCAACGTGCGCTTCTTCACGCCCGTCGACCTCGCGGATGCGATCCGCCAACAGGCGAGCCTGCCACCGCGCCAACCTCTTCCTGATGGCGCGGAGCCCATCCTGCTCGACGGCATCCTGCACAACCTCCGCGAGGAACGACGTCTGCGCCGTCTCAACCCGGAGATCCAGGGCGTTGCGTCCTCCGTCTCCGGCTCCCTCACGGACTTGCGCGAGGCTCGCCTCACGCCGGAGACGTACCGGGATCTTGTCGACACCACTGACGATCTGAAGCTGCACGATCTCGGGCTCATCTTCGAGCGCTTCGCGGAGCGAATGCGCCCCTTTCAAGACCGCACGGGCACATACCTGGACGCGCTCGATCCGTTGATTCCAGATTCAGCCGTCGCGGGCGCATTGGGGGACGGGCCGCTCCTCGTGGTGGGGCTGTATGACGCCCCGGCCGTGCAGATCGCGCTGATCGCCCGCTGCGCCGCCGTCGCCGATACGCGCGTCTTCGTGGTGGCGCCCGGCGACGACGAGTTCCTCTTCGCGCGGCGCTTCCAGAGCGCGCTCGTCGAAGCCGGGGCCACAGCCGCACCGCAGCTCCAGATCGAGCCAGACTTCGCTAACGACCTCGGAACGGAATTCGGCGACCAGTCCTCGCGGTGGTACTTCAGTGCTCCCACGCGTCAGGCGGAGGCGGAGGAAGTCGTCCGACGCGCGCTCTGGCTGGCGCGCGACCACGGCGTCCGTTTCGATCAGATGGCGGTTCTCCACCGTCTCGACCACAGCGCCGACGATGTCCTCTCCGCTGCGTTCGCGCGAGCCGGGATCCCGAGCTATCGCGCGGCGGGACGCCCGCTGCGGCACACCGCGGCCGGGCAAGCAGCGCTGGTGCTCTTGGACCTGATGCTGCGTCCGCCCGAGCGGCACCGCCTCTTGGAGTTCGTGGGCAGTCCCAGCCTGCGGGAGACGCTCCCCTCGGGTGCGCGGCCCACCCCCCTCCTCTGGGAGCGCATCTCCAAGCAGGCGGGCATGGTCAGCGGCTGGGACCGTTTCCTCGACCAACTTCAGAAACACCGCGACGACCGCCAACGTGGCGACCACCTCAGCACGGAGTTCATCGTCGCAACGATCGGCGAGTTGCATGGCGTCGTCGCGGACCTGGCGGAACGCGTCTCGGCGAGAGAAGACCTCGCCACCTGGTCGCAGTACACGGAATGGTTCCTGGAAGTTCTCGACAGCTACCTCCAACCACCGCGTAAAGACCCAGCAGACGAGATCGAAGATCAGTCTCAACCCGAACGTGATCCCGCCATCACGCTCCGCGACCGCATCCAGGCGCTGGCACACCTCGATCAGACGGGCGTTGCGGTGGAGCCGGAGCGCTTCCGCATAGCGGCCGAACAAGCGATCCGACGCGCCGTGATCAACGATCGGCGCCCGCTCACGCGTGGCGTGTTCATCGGCAACGTGGGCGCAGCAAGGTCGCTGCGCTTTGAGGCCGTCTTCCTGGTGGAGTGCGCTGAACGCATCTTCCCCCCGCTGATCCGCCAAGACCCGCTCCTGCTGGATACCGAACGCGAGCGGCTCAACCAACGCGCCCAACGCTCCGTCCTTCCGCTCAAGCGCGACCGACTCCTGGAAGAGGAGATGCTCTTCCAGCTTGTCACCCAGTCCGCGCGTCGCTTCTTGACGCTTTCCTGGGCACGACGCACCAACGCCACCGGCGCCCCCCGTCTGCCCTCCTCCTACCTGCTCCGATCGCTCCCGCCCGGCGTCGACGAGCTGGCACGGTTGGACCACCTCTACGACCAGGGCGTCATCGAGAAGATGCCGACCCGTCTCGCCGGCGCCGCTCCGATGCCCGCCAGCATCGAGGCGGGCGATTGGAGCCGGACGGCGACGGCGCTCGACGCCTCCGACTTCCGCCTCGCCATCCTGGAAGCCGCGCCGCATGCCGCGCGCGACCTCCTCCCCCAGCTCTGGCCCGGCCACTCTCGCTGGCGCCTCGCCCGTGAAGGGCGTGCCAACCCCAACTTCGGTGCCTGGGATGGCATCATCGACCCCGATCAGTTTGTGGACGATCCGCTCTCGCGCCAAACCTCACCCACGGCACTGGAGACCTACGCGACCTGCCCCTACCGCTACTTCGTGCGACAGATGCTCCACGTCCACGCCGTGCCTGAACCCGGCGAAGCCTTGGAGATGTCTCCCCTCGATCGGGGCAACATGGTGCATCGCATCTTGGAGGATTGGGTGCGCGAGGGCCAAGCGTCGGGCGACTGGCTGGCCTTCGTGCAGAACGGCGATCGTCTGCTGGCCATCGCCGAATCTGAGTTCGAGCGCTCAGGCAAGAGCGGGCTCGCTGGGCTGCCCGTGACGTGGTCCCTCGTGCAGGGTGAAATCATCCAGGATTTGAAGCATCTGAGGGAATTGGAACAAGATCGGGCTCGCGGCGGCTATCAGCCCATCGCCGTCGAAAGAGCCTTCGGCGGGCAGAATCCGATCGAGCTGGGGTTGCGGGACGGCACCACGCTGCGCCTGGGAGGCCGCATCGACCGGATCGACCAGGGGCCCGACGGCCTCGTCGCAATCGACTACAAGACCGGCCGCGCCTCCAAGGACGCCGGCGCCTATCGCAGCGGCCAGGCTCTGCAGCTCCCGATCTACATTCAGGCCGTCGCCGGCGAAATGGCCGAACCCACCGATCGCATCTCCGCCGAGTACTTCTACGCCACCCATAAGGGAAACTTCCAACGCAGCACCATCAACGGCGCCGATGTCTTCGCTGACGAGGTCTTCTGGGACACGCTGGAAACGATCACCGGCGGCGTCCGCGCCGGGCGCTTCCCGCCCTACCCCGGGGACGCCAAAGGCAACCGCCCTCGTCCCAATTGCCAATTCTGCGATTACGTGGACCTCTGCACGACCGACGTCGACAAGCGCTTCAATTTCAAAGCCAGCCGCGACCAAGACACGGTGCGCGAATTCCTCATCCTCCAGGCGCGCCGATGACCAGCCCGGCCGCCCGTCTCCCGAGCGACCAAGCGATCCGTGATCGCGCCATGCATGACCTGGAAACCTCCGTCTTCCTCCAAGCCGGCGCCGGGACCGGTAAGACCTCGGTGCTCGTAGGACGCGTCGTACACGCTGTCCGCACGGGACGCGCCGAGCTACGCGAGATCATCGCCATCACCTTCACGGAGAAGGCGGCGGGCGAACTGCGCGACCGCGTCCGCCGCTCTCTCTATGAGTCGATCACCGGCGCCGATGAGGACGAGGCCGCCCGATTCCGCGCCGCCCTGCACCAGGTCGACAGCGCGCATATCGAAACGATCCACGCCTTCGCCTCCAGCCTCCTGCGCGAGCGGCCGCTGGAGGCGGGCCTCGATCCCAATTTCCGCGTCCTCGATGCCGTAAGCGAGCAGCTCCAGTTCGAAGAGGCCTGGCAAAACTGGCTCTGGCTGGAGGAGGAGAGCACCGCGCGACCCCGCATCGAGCGCTGCTTGCGCTTGGGGCTCTCGCTCGATCATCTGCGCAATCTCACCCACAGCATCACCGACTTCCGCGAACTCGACGCCCGCCGCGACGCTCCCCCCGTCCCCCTCGCCCAGGATGTCTGGCAACAAGAACTGGCGGGCGCCCACCAACTCGCGATCCAGGCGGTGGGCATTTCCGATGCGGTCGAGCGGGACGTTGAGGGACTGGTCGACGCCTTGGAATTGCTACGCCCGCTTCCGGACGACGCACTCGAAGCGGCGCTCGCCTCGCTCCGTATCCCCTCCATCCGTGCCGGCCGCAACCCCGGCGAAGCCCGCATCCGCTGCGCGGAGTCACTCCAACAATTCTCGGAGACGCATGACGAATACGTGGACAGCGTCCGCGTGCACGCCCTCGCCGCGTTCATCCATGTCGCCACGGAATTCGTCCGCGGCGCCGCCAACGACCGCCGCCGCCAGGGCACGCTCACCTTTCAAGACCTCCTGATCGAGGCGCGGGAACTCCTGCAAGCAGAGGTGGGGGTACGCCGCTACTTCCGCGAGCGCTACACGTTCCTCCTCATCGACGAGTTCCAGGACACCGATCCCTTGCAGGCCGAGATCGTGATGATGCTTGCCGCGAGCAACGACGCGCCCTCCTGGCAAGAGGTTGAGCTGGAACCGGGGCGGCTCTTCATCGTCGGCGACCCCAAACAGTCCATTTACCGCTTCCGCCGCGCCGACATCGACATGTACGCCGATGTGCTGGCTTTCTTCCAATCCCAGCAGGATCAGGATGGCGGCGCCGAGGTCGCGTTCCTCGACGTCAACTTCCGCTCTCGTCCCGGACTCGTCGATTGGCACAATCACCTCTTCAGCGCACTGATCCAACAGAACCCGGACTTCCCCAACGCACAGCCCAACTACCACCGCCTCCAGCCCTTCCGCCAAGATGACGGGCCCGCCGTGCTGGCCCTCCAGCCCAACACCGGCGTCAGTTGGCGCCGCATCGACGAAGCCCGGGCCGATGAAGCGAAGGCCGTCACTCGCTTCATTCAGACCATCGTTGAGACCGATGACCTGCCCGTGGAGGTGCAGGACGGGCAACAGGTCGATAGCGCCCGGCCGGCCCGCTACCGCGACATCTGCATCTTGGTCCGCAACCGCACCAAGCTGGACCTCTACACGAACGAGCTCAGCGCGGCTGGTATCCCCTTCCACCTGGACAGCGGACGCGGCTTCTTCCTCCAACAAGAGATCCGCGACGCCGGCGTCATCCTTCGGGCCTTGGATGATCCGTCCGACGAAGTGGCGGTCGTCGCGGCGCTCAAGAGCGCTCCGTTTTCCGCCTCTGACCTGGAACTGTTCGAGTACGTCAAAGAGGACGGGAAGTTCCAGCTCCGCGCCTCGGCCATCCCCGCGGACTACGACGGCGCGCTTCGAGAACCGCTCGAACAGCTCCGCGCCCTCTCCGATCAGAAGGCCCTGATCTCGCTCCCCGCCTTTGTCGACCATGTCCTGCGCGCCACGCACCTCACGGAACTCCAACTCGGCCGCACCGATGGCGTGCAACGCGCCGCCAACCTCCAGATTATCGTCCAGCGCGCCGCGGACTTCGCCAACAACGACGTGGACTCGCTGCGCCCATTCGTCCGCTGGCTCAGCCAACAGACCCGTAGCGACCTTGCCGAAGCCGAGTCGCCGGTGACCGAGATTGAAGAGGATGTGGTCCGCATCCTCACCATCCACCAAGCCAAGGGGCTGGAGTTCCCCATCGTCATCATGGCCAAGATGGCCAGCGCGGATGCCCCAGACCGGTCCATCGCCGTCGTCGATCGAGAAGCGAATCACATCGACTTCCAGATTGGCGTGCGCGAGCGCCGCTTCCAGACTCCCGGCTACGCCGCCGCCCTCCAGCGCCAAAACGTCTACGAGGAATCGGAGGAGCGACGGCTCTTCTACGTGGCCGCCACACGCGCCCGCGATTGGCTGGTGCTCCCGATCTTCCACACGGACCGTGCCATCGGCTACCACCGCCTCCTGGAGGAAGCGCTGCCCGGCTGGCGCGACCTCCCCGACGAACCGATCGCGCCGGGCTCCATGCATCTCCGCGCCGAGCACTTGGCGCATCTGCCACCGCGCAAACGCAAGGGCGACAGACCCGATGTCGCCTCGCTGGTCAAACGGTGGCAAGAGACGCACGACGCCTCGATCGAGGCGGGCCGGTCGACCGTCACGGTGGTTGCGCCCTCCAGCCTCGGCCACGACGAACCCAAGCTGCCGCGGGAGACCGAGCCACCCGACCGCTCTACCGATGACGTGGACCGCTCCGCCAGCGCCGACGACGGCGCTCCTTTGGGTAGCGTCGATCCCGCCGACTCCCTCCTCCCGCTGATCCGCTTCAGCCCGGACGGCGCCGCCGCCCGGGATCGGGGCACCGCCGTGCACGATGCCCTCTTCCTCGCCGACTTTCACGACTGGCCCCGAACCGAACAGCGTGCGCGCACCGTCTTCGCCGAGAAAGGCATGACCGACGAGGCAGATGCCCTCCTACAAGACGTGCGGCGCGCCTTCGACAGCGCCTTGATGGATCGGGTCCGCGCCGCCACCCAGGTCGAGCGGGAGTTGCCGCTCGTCTCGGTCGCTCCCGATCGGATCATGGAAGGCTACGTGGACCTCGCCTTCCGCCCCGCCACTATCGGTCCAGAGCAAGGCGGTCCAGAGCAAGGCGGCTGGGTTCTCGTCGACTACAAGACCGACCGGCAGCCCAGTGCGGAGACGCTCCAAGGCTATGAGGAACAGGTCCGCGCCTACGTCCAAATGTTCCGGCAGACGCAAGAGCCCGTGTCCGAAGCCTTCCTCCTACTCACGCACAGCGGCGAGGCCTACTCCGTTCCACTCACCTGAACAGCCGGCGACCAGCCGCTAGTGCGGCAAGCTCATAGAATGGCGCCCGAGTTCATCTCATCGCGGCACGCTCCAAGTGGGCGAAGAGTGCCACGACCAGGCTGCCGCACCAACGCATCCGACCTCAGCACCAGAGGCGTCCCCGAGGATCCTGCCATGACTGACCGCACCCCCCAAGATGTCCGCGACGACTTCCTCGCCCACCGCGACACCATCCGCAACGAGATGGGCAGCCTCGACCGCATCGCACGCCAGCACAAGAAGGGCCGACTCACGATCCGCGAACGGATCGAGAAGACCCTCGACCCCGGCACTTTTACCGAGATCGGGACGTTCGCCCGCAGCGAACGGCCCGAGGTGCGCGACACCACACCCGGCGACGGCAAAATCGGCGGCTGGGGCCAGGTCGACGGTCGCCCCGTCGCCATCAGTGGGGATGATGTCACCGTCCTGCACGGCTCCTCTGCCGTCGTCGGAGGCAAGCGCACGCGCCGCATCTATGAGCAGGCCTTGCGCCAAGGCGTGCCGTACATCTACTTCGGCGAGACCGGAGGCGGCCGACTCCCCGACGCCCTCGGCTCTGAGGGCTTCAGCAAGACAACGCCGGATCTGCACGGCGCGCGGCGCGCGCGTCGCATGCCAGTGGCGACCGCCATCGTGGGGGAATCGTTCGGTAGCTCTTCTTTTCAGTCGGCCTTCTCGGACTTCGTCGTCCAGGTGCGGGGGAGCTCCCTCGCGGTCTCTAGCCCTCGCGTCATCGAAATCGCCACGGGGGCGAAGGTCGGGCTGGAGGAACTCGGTGGGGTCGATGTGCATCTCAACATCACTGGTCAGATCGACTGCGCGGCCGAATCAGAAGAGGAGGCGATGGACTTGATCCGGAGATTCCTCTCGTACTTGCCATCGAACTCCTGGTCGCTCCCTCCGGAACATCCCTTCGATGAGCAGATTCCCCCCGATCCCACGATCGCCGATCTCGTCCCCACCAAACGCAACCGTGCCTACGACATGCACCGCGTTATCGAACGGCTCGTCGACGACGGCGAGTACTTGGAACTGAAGCCTCGCTACGGCCGCAGCCTCCTCACAGTGCTCGCCCGGATCGGGGGCCGTAGTGTCGGAATCCTCGCCAGCAACCCCATGGTCTACGCGGGCGCACTCAGCCCCGAATCATGCGACAAGGCGACCAATTTCCTCTGCCTCTGCGACGCCAACAACATCCCCCTCGTCTTCCTCCAGGACGTGCCGGGCTTCATCGTCGGCAAACAACCGGAGCACGACCGCCTCCTCAGTCGCGCCATCATGTTCCTACAGGCCCTCGCGCAAACGCAGGTTCCGCGCTTCACCATCCTCCTCCGCAAAGCTTTCGGCTTGGCCTATTACAGCCTCTCCGGCAACAGCATGGACAACGCGCTGATCGCAGCCTGGCCGGGCGCCGAAATCTCCTTCATGGATCCCGCCGTCGGCGTTAACGTCGTTCACGCCCGCGATATCGAGGAATCTGCGGATCCTGACGCGGAGCGACAACAGCTCATCGATGCCTGGTCGCTCGATCAAGACCCGCTCGGCGCCGCCGGAATCATGAGCCTGGATGAGATCATCGATCCCGCCGACACCCGTCGCATCCTGGTCGAAGCGGTGCGCCGGCATCCCATCACGCCCGCCCCGCGCGACCGTCCACGCCCCTTGGCCTACTGGCCCACCTGCTACTAGCTCCCTAGCAACCGGTTTAGGAGCCTCCATGATCCTCGAAGCCGCCACCCTCCAGGTCGTCGCCGGTCAAGAGTCCGACTTTGAGGCCGCCTTCAAACGGGCCTCCGCGATCATTTCGTCCATGGATGGCTACATCAGCCACGAACTCCAGCGCTGCCTGGAGTCCGAGTCCAAGTACCTGCTTCTCGTGCGCTGGCGACGGCTGGAAGACCACACCGAAGGGTTCCGCGATTCGCCGCAATACCAAGAGTGGCGCGACCTGCTCCACCACTTCTACGACCCATTCCCAGTGGTCGAACACTTCCAACAGGTGCCGCTCGACTAGCGATTCACGCTAGCCCTTCGCCGCCGCACGACCCGCAATCCGCCCGAATACGGCCCCTGCCATCAATCCCGACCCTCCCGCGTAATTGTTGTAGAACAGCCCACCCACTAACTCACCCGCCGCGTAGAGACCCGGCATCGGGCGCTCTTCGGCATCGAACACCTGCCCCGTCGCCGCATCGATCTTCAGGCCTCCAAAGGTAAAGGTGATTCCACAGGTCACCGCGAACCCCACGTAGGGAGGCGAATCCAGCGGCAAGGCCCAGTTCGATTTCGGTGGTTCCAGCCCTTCCGTGTGCACGCCATCCAGCGTCGATGGGTTGTAGTCGCCCGGCAGACAGGCGGCGTTGTACGCGTCGACCGTGTGCTGCAGCGCCTCCACCTCGATCCCGAGCTTGTCGGCTAATCCCGCCACGGTCTCCGACTCGGCCTTCGTCACCTGGCGAATCTTGTACTCATCCCGCAGCAGCGGCACGGTCTTCTGGTCGAAGAGTTGGAACGCCACGCGCTGGGGTTGCCGCAGGATCTCGCGCCCGTACTTGGCATAGGTGTAGTTGCGGATGTCGGCCCCCTCGTCGACGAACCGCTTGCCGTCCAGATTCACGATCAACCCATACGGGTACGAATGCTTCTGGTAGAGATCCGTCACCGTGCGGTTCCCCGTCGGCGGCGCGTTGAGGTCCCAGGCCACCGCGTGCGCGCCCGACCAGTGGCCAAACGACTGCGCGCCCGCATCCAAGGCCGCCCGGATTGCATCCCCAGTGTTGAACCGCGTCCCCCGCACCTTCGCCAAGTCCCAGCCCGGCCCCAGGTATCGCGTGCGCATCTCAGGATTGGCTTCGAACCCGCCCGCAGCGAGGACGACGGCGTCCGCTCGAATCTCGGCGTCACCGTCCGGCCCACGCGCCTGCACCCCAACGACAACGGCGTCGTCGACTAGGAGTCCGGTCATCTTTGTCCCGTAGCGGACCTCCACACCGACGCGGTCCGCCGCCTCGAACTCCTGGTCGGACAGGCCTTTCCCCCCTCCCACCGCTTCCACGATCAGCCCGCCATAGAAAACCAACTTGCCATCGACTTCGTTCGCTTGCCGCCCGTACATCAAGACCCAATCAACGCCCGCGTCCCGCAACCACTCCATCGTCGAGAGCGATTCGGCCACCAAACGATCAGCGAGCCGGTCGTCCACCAGCCCGTCCGTGACCCTGGCCAGATCCGCGCGCATTGCGGCGGCGGGATATGAGCCCACGTCGATCCGCTCCACCTCGGCCGCCGAGAGGCTCGGAATCAGGCCCTGGATCGTCTCGATCCCGTCGTACGGAAAGCGAAAGCCGCCTCCCGTGAAATAGGTGTTGCCGCCACGCTCAGCCTCGCCCGCCTTCTCCAGGACGACGACCTCAGCGCCCTCCTGCGCCGATGCAATCGCGGCACTGAGCGCGGCGTTCCCGGCTCCCACCACCACCACGCGTCTCTTGCTGTTCGTCATCCGGCAGACTCCTCACCGCTTGCGGGCCACTGCCTGTCCGCTTATTCGCCTGCCCACCTAACGCAGTGCCAGGTTCGGATCCTTCTGGCGCGGCAACGCGTACCAGGCTTCATCGCAGAACGCGAGATCGTCCTCGTTCAGCTCAATGTGCTGATACTTCAGCGAGTCCTCCACCTGCTCCGCCCGGCTCGCCCCCACGATCGCCGATGTCACACCCTCTTGCGCCAACACCCAGGCCACCGCCGCGTGCGTCAACGACACCTCACGCTCGGTGAAGTACTTCTTCAGCCGCGAGACCTCTTCGAATTGCGCCTGGTCCCAGTACCGCGCCCGGTAGCGAGGCCCCGCGTCACCCAGGGTGAAGCGCGTGCCCTCCTGCAGGTCGTCCAGGCCCTCGTACTTGCCAGTGAGGAACCCACCCGCTAGCGGGTTATAGGCGATGATGCCCACGCCCTCCTCGCGGCAGAGCGGCAGCACTTCGTTCTCAATTTCGCGATAGAGAATGTTGTACCGCGGCTGGTCGCAATCGAAGCGTGTCAGGTGCAGCTGTTCGCTCACACCCAGCGCCTTCGCGAGCTCAAAGGCCCGGTAGTTCGAGACACCGATGTATCGCACCTTGCCCGATCGCACGACGTCGTCCAGCGCGCGCAAGGTCTCATCGATCGGGGTCTTCGCGTCCGAGAAGTGCATCTGGTAGAGGTCGATGTAGTCGGTGCCCAGGCGTTTGAGACTGGCATCCACGGCGTCGAGAATGTGACCGCGCGACAACCCGCCGTCATTGGGTCCCGGCCCCATCGCACCTCGACACTTGGTCGCCAGCACCACTGAATCGCGGGGCTGGTTCTTCAACCAAGCGCCCACGATCTCCTCGGTCGTCCCTACCTGATCACTGCCGATCGGATACACGTCCGCCGTATCGATGAAATTGACCCCGCCCTCCTTCGCGGCATCCATGATCCGGAACGCTTCCGCCTGCTCGGTCTGGAAGCCAAATGTCATCGTACCGAGACAGATCTCCGAGACTCGCAGCCCGGTTCGCCCCATTCGTCGATATCGCATCAAAGGTCCTTTTCTGGTCCGTCCCAGACAGGGACCGGATCCTGATCTACAGAGAATTCTCGGATGGAAAAGTCGCTTCCTTGCGGAAGCCCTTCTCGAACTCACGGCATTCTAGCTCCGCGAACAGGCTGAAGCAGCGCGGGAGACTCTCCGTCGCCGAAAGCCCAATCCTCAGGCACCCCACGTCCGATCGAGCGCCCACCCGGAGGACAGTGCAAGTTTCACGCCTGAGGACTCATTCCCATCTCGTTCTGGGCTCGCGCTCCGACATCCCAGGTTTCCATGACCAAGGTTTCCGTGACCGAGGTTCCCCCTGGGATGTCGATGATCCAAGTACCGGCTGGGGAAGATCTCGGTCGTAGGAGGAACCACGTGCGGGTACTCATCGCCGAGGACCATCCAGAGGTCCGCGATCTCATGGAGAAACTACTCAACGCCTGGGGGCACGACACGAGCGTCGCGTCCGACGGGTATGCGGCCCTACGCGCCATTGCGCGTGAACGCTGGGACCTAGTCCTCACCGACTACAAGATGCCCGGCGCCAACGGCGTCCAGGTCATCCGCGCCCTGAAACACGCCGATCCGCAGGCCGATTGCATCATGCTTACCGGCTGGAGCTCCGTCTACAACGCTGTGGAGGCGATGCGCGCCGGCGCCCTGGACTACCTACCCAAACCGATCGACACCGATCGACTCTGGGATCTGATCCAGCGCGTGGAGGACCGGCGCGCCGCGCTCACGCGTGCGGACGAGGTCGATCCAGGGTTGCTCGTCGATCCACTCACGGGAGTCGCGAATTTCCGCCATCTGCACCAAGCGCTCGATTCGATGCTGCGCGATCGCCCCGCGCTCGCGATCGCGCTGGTGGACCTGGACAATTTCCGCCTGCTCAACGACACCCTGGGGGCAGACCGCGGCGACGCCATCCTGCGCCTGGCGGCCAACGCCATCCGAGAGGCCATCGGCGAGTCCGACATCGTGGGCCGACTGGCGGGCGACGACTTCATGGTGATCATGCCGGGCGCGGACGAGAGCCGTGCCCTCTCGACGATGGAGCACGTCCGCGCCAGCGTGGAGCAGATCGAGATCGAGGGAGAAGGTGGCTGGGCCATCCCCCTCACGGTCAGCGCCGGAATTGGCGTCACGGCGATGGACGGCGGCTCCAAGCCAGAGCTGCTTCGAGCAGTGGAACAAGCCCTGCTCCAGGCCAAGCGATCCGGCGGCAATGCCACCCGCCTGCGCGGCCGCGATGCGCTGCCCCAGATCAGCGTGCGGTCCTGCAGCGCACTGCACGGGCTGGTGGAAGCGATCGACACGCGAGACCGCTACACCCGGCTCCCCAGCGAACAGGCCACCCGGCAGGCAGTCCGCGTCGCCCACGCCGTCGAGGCGACCCCCGACGAAATCCGCGAACTCGAAATCGCCGGCCCCCTCCACGACCTGGGCAAGATCGTGATTCCGGACTCCATCCTCCGCAAACCCGGTTCCCTCACGCCTGACGAGTGGGAGCACATGCGGTCGCACACCACGATGGGCGCCATCATCGCTTCCTCACTCCCGGACTTGGACTCCCTCGTCGACATCGTCCGCCATCATCACGAGCGCTTCGACGGCAGCGGCTATCCCGCCGGCATCAGGGGCGACCAGACCCCCCGCATCGTCCGCATCTTCAGCCTGGGTGACGCCTTCTCCGCGATGGTCACTGACCGCCCCTACCGCCGCGCCCTCTCTCTGGAGGTCGCCCTCGATGAAATCGAACGTGGCCGCGGATCACAGTTCCACCCCGAACTCGTCGATGCCTTCCTCACGCTGCACTGGGACGAGCACGATCTGGCCCTCGCCTGCTAGCCCCCGGACGCCACCTCCACTGGGCTTGGAGCCGGACAATGGCCTCCGGCTGCCCCGCCTTGTATCCTCCCCCGCATGCACATCCTCATAATTACCGGACTGACGCTGCCCTCCATCACCGACCAGCAGCTCGCCGACATCCAGACTGCCGCCGGTGAAGATGCCACCGTGACCGTGGCCGCCTCCCGGGAAGAGGTGCTTGCCAACGCCCCAGAGACGGACATCATCCTTGGCGCCATCGACCCAGAACTGTTCGCCGCCGCTTCGAACCTGCAATGGGTCCATGCCATCGCCTCCGGTGTCGATTTCATGCTCTTCCCAGAATTCAAGAACAGCGACATTATTCTCACCGGAGAGAAGGGACTCGTCGGTCCGCACTTGGCTGACCACGCCATGGCGCTGCTCTTGGCACACACGCGCCGCGTGGCGGAAGCGCTGCGCGACGGTCCCAAGTCATGGGCGCGTCGCGTGGAGTACCGCCAAGAAGAGATCGAACTCCAAGGGCTGACGATGGGGATCGTGGGGTTCGGCGGCACCGGCCGCGAAATCGCCAAGCGCGCGCTTGGCTTCGGAATGGAGATCCGCGCTGTCGACCGCGAAGCCGTCCCCACTACTCCGGACGTCCCGATCGTGCACACGCTTGCGAACCTCGATGCCCTGCTCGCCGCCTCAGACGTCGTTGCGGTCTGCATGCCCCTCACCGACGAAACCCGGCACATGTTCAACGACGACCTCTTCGCCAAGATGAAAAAGGGCGCCATCATCGTCAACGTCACCCGCGGCGAGATCATCGACGGTGATGCGCTGGTGCGCGCCTTGGAGTCCGGTCAGATCGGCGGCGCCTGCCTCGATGTCCATCACCAGGAGCCGCTGCCGCCAGAAGACCCCATGTGGGATTTCCCCAACGTCGTCATGACTCCGCATACGGCGGGAGCCAGCCAGAAGCGCGCCGGGCGCAACATCGACCGCTTCGTGGGCAACGTGCGTCGCTTCCGGCGCGGCCAATCGCTGATCGGTTTGGTCGACAAGGAACTCGGCTTCTAGCGCCCCTGCTCGAACTGCCAAGTTGGGCTACCCGCGACCGTCGCTGCTGCCCCAGCCGTGCTTGCGCCAGATCTCAAGCGCTTCGGCATGGACCGCCGCGTTGGAGGCGATGCAGGCTGGCGCCCAGGGATCCGGCTTGTTGAAGACCACCGGCCCGCCGTCCAAATTCGTCAACGTGGCGCCCGCGGCGAGAAGCAGCGCCGCCCCGGCGGCAATGTCCCATTCCTTGCGCTCGTTGATCGTGAACAGCAACCCACCGGTGCCGCTCGCGAGCAACGCCATCCGGTAGGCGATGCTCCCGACGACCAAGACACGCGTCCCCTCCGGCAACGGTGGAATCCCTCCCCACTGCCACTCCCCCCGACCGAACAATACCGGCGCGTCCGCCAGCGTTGCCGCGTCCGAAAGCTTCCCGGTTAGCCGCTCATCGCCCACCGCGGCGACCACCAATTCCTCTGTCGCCGGATTGAACACCGCCCCGACCTTGGCCTCCCCATCCACCGCAAACCCAATCGAGGTCGCGTACTCCGGCACCTCGGTCAGGAATTCCTTGGTGCCATCCAACGGATCGATGATCCAGACGCGGGAATGTTGAAGCCGCTCGCCGGTATCTTCTTGTTCCTCTGAGAGGTAACCGTCGTTGGGGAACGCCGCTTGGATCGTTTCGTGGATCACGCGGTCGGCTTCAAGGTCCGCCTCCGAGACCAACTCACGGCCTCGCTCGGGGTTGTCTTTGAACCCATAGCGGACGCCATCTTCGCTGAACTTGAGCAGGATCGCGCCCGCCCGCCGCGCGGCCTCTTCAGCCACGGCACGCTCCGCCGCGTAGACGTTCGGTTCAGTCACGGGGTTATCATCGCACGCCTATCCCGAACTTCGCCCTCGTAGCGGACAGAGGCAGATGACCGCAACGGTTGATTCTCGCCACGCGAAAAGGCGGGCCGATCGGCCCGCCTTTTCCTCAGCGTGAAGTCTTCGAACTAGCGCGTCCGCAGCTCCGCGACCTCGCCTTGCAACGCGGAGACCTGATCGGTCAGTTGCTGCACCGCGCCGCAGACGTCGGCCAGCGTCACGTCCGCCATGTCGCTGCTGCCGTTGGAGCTGGCGCTGTTCGACTGCGCGCACAACGCGTTGAAGCAGCCTTGCAGCAAGCGTCCGCTGTCGTGCTCTTCCGCGACGTAGCGGCCCAACAGCGCGCCGGTCTGAATGTCGATCGAGGTGTCGTTGAAGATGTCCTCGAACGGATTCGGGCGTTCCTCCGCCGGATTCAGTTTCTTGTACCCCAGCGCCTCGAACTTCTCCAGGTCGGAGCAGTCCGCTTGCACGATCTCCATGTTCTTCTCGAACTTGGGATCGGGGCGGTCCTGCAAGCCAAAGCCCAGTTCGCAGACGCGCTTCTCGAACGCCCAGGCGTGCTCCGTCTCACGCAGCGCAACAGTCGTCAGAACCTGCTTGACTGCTTCGTCTTGTGTCTTCTCGGCCCAGGCCTTTAGATAGATTCCCGCGCGCCGCTCGCCGTTCGCGATCGCGTTCAGTGTCTTGAGATAGCTCGGCTTGTCTGCCATCGGTCAGTGCTCCTAGTCAGTCTTCGATCCGGCTTGAGAGAACCGACCTCTGTCGGCAGGTACCTGTCGGCAGGTACCGGAGCCGCATAATAGCCGATTTTGAGTCCCATGATCGCGCTACCACTGGATCGACGAATCGTCGCTCACCCGAGACCAGGGCGGGCGGATGCGCTACCTTCTCTCCCGGCCCCAAGGCCTTCGACGGCAAGCTTTCGCGCTGTCCTTTTGGGGGAGAGCGCCCAGATTCGGATCACGACATCCCACGGAGGAGACTCAGGCATGGCAGAACTGACGGGCGCGGAGATTATCGCCAAGGCGCTCAAAACCCAAGGCGTCGATAGTATGTTCGGCGTCGTGGGCGTCCCGGTCATTCCGATCGCGATGCACGCCCAGCGCGAGGGCATCGAATACATCGGTGTCCGGCATGAGCAGGCGGCGGCCTATGCCGCACAAGCCGTCTCGTACATCAATGGCCGCATCTCGGCGGCTCTCGTCGTCTCGGGCCCCGGCATGACCAACGGCATCACCGCCCTGGGCAACGCCGAAGCCAACTGTTGGCCCATGATTTTGATCGGCGGTGCCGCGAATCTCGCCCTCGCCAACCGTGGCGACTTCCAGATCGCGCCCCAGGTCGAAGCGGCGCGTCCCTTCGTCAAGTACTCCGCCCAGTGCAACGACCCCCGCACGATTCCGATCTTCGTTGCCACGGCGGTCCGTGAAGCGATCAGCGGCCGCCCCGGCCCCGTCTACCTCGACATGCCCGGCGACGTCATCGACGCCAAGGTCGATGAGTCCGAAGTCCAGTGGGAGCCACGCGTTGCCGACCCGCGGCGCACCAAGGTGGCCGAGGAAGACGCGAACGACGCACTCGCCGCATTGAAGAGCGCCTCCAACCCGCTCGTCATCGTGGGCAAGGGCGCCGCCTGGTCCCAAGCCGAAGACGAAGTCCGGGAGTTCATCGACAAGACGCAGATTCCCTTTATCCCCACGCCCATGGGCAAGGGTGTCGTCCCGGATGGCCACGCGCTGGACATGTCGGCGGCTCGCACTAATGCGCTCAAGGGCTGCGACGTCGTCTTCCTGATCGGCGCCCGCCTCAACTGGATCCTGCACTTCGGCAAGGCGCCCCGCTGGCGCGAAGACCTCCGCGTCGTCCAGCTCGACATTGAGCCGGAGGAGATCGGCACGAACGTCCCCACGGAAGCTCCCCTCATCGGCGACGCCAAGGCGATCATGGGACAGCTCAACGCCGCGCTGGACGCCGACCCCTGGGAGTTCCAAGACGACTCCGAATGGGTACAGTCACTCCGTGCCGAGACGGACGAGAAGCGGCTTCGCAACGAGGAGTCCTACAAGTCCGAAGAGATTCCGATGGGTTACTACCGCCCGCTCAAGATCCTCGATGACGCCATGCCGGACGACGCCATCTTCGTCTGCGAGGGCGAGAACACCATGGGTGTGGCGCGCACGGTGATCAACTCCCACAACGCCCGCGCCCGGCTCGACGCCGGGACCTGGGGCACGATGGGTGTGGGTCCCGGCTTCGCCTTGGGCGCGGCCGTCGCCAACCCCGGCAAGCGGATCGTCGCGCTGGAAGGGGACGCCGCCTTCGGCTTCGGCCCCGCTGAGGTTGAGACCTCGGTCCGCCACCGTATGCCCATCACCTGGATCATCTTCAACAACAACGGCATTGGCGGCGGTCAGGACGAAATCGACTACAGCAAACCGATCCCGCCCAACATCCTCACGCCCAACGCGCATTACGAGAAGATCGGCGAAGCCTTCGGCGCGCCCGGCTACTACTGCGAAACGCCGGATGAGTTCGAAACGGCCATCCAGGAGTCACTGAAGCTGGACGGGCCCGCGGTGATCAACGTCAAGCTCGCCTCGCGCGCGCCGCGGCACATGGCGAAGTTCGCCTGGCTCACCCGGGAGTAAGCCTGACCCAGGCCCCGAATCAGACGAGCAAGCGCAACGGGCGGCCTCCGGGCCGCCCGTTCCTCGTCTCCTCACCGGGTCGGCCCAGCGCGTTTTAGTCAGACCCCCTATTGCGGCTGAGCATTCGTCCTACGACCATCGACGGACGGAGGTTGCCGGAGAGTCCACCATCGAAATGCGCACCCCGACCGATGTTCGCATCGGGGCGGCGGCGCACAGTGTCGTCCTTGAGAGAGGCCGACACACCGCGAGGTTGGAATGCTCCGCTACCGTGACAACGCTTGGTTCTGGGACGATCAGCCCCTCGATCTCCTGGACCCCGAACCGGCGCTCCTCAGCGCAATGCTGCGGGAGCCAGACCAGGCCCGGCAGCCGCACGTCTGGCTGGCGCTGGCCCTCAACCAGCCCTACGCCCCCGCCTCTGGCATCGCATTCCTCACCACGCTGCAGGACAAGCTCCGCTGGGCTGGCGCCCCCTACGACTTCATCTCCCGCGACCCCTTGATTGGCTGCACCATCTCCGCCACGGCGGAGGTCTCTCAAGATCTCGACACCCAGAGGGCCTCCGGTTTCGAACCCATCGACGAGCGCGGCGCCTCCGGCGCTTAGCCCGACTCCCCCTGCGTCCACACCCCTTCGCGATCCATCTGCACCCAAAGCGCCTGGCCCGGCGCCAGCTCGGACAGTGTGTTGACGAACGCGGGTGCATCGCGGCGATAGGTCAGGAAGGCCCGCGCGATCGGATCCCAGGCATAGACCGCGGTCACTGCGGTCCCCAGGGAAGCCATCGCCTCTACGACGGGCACAGCACCCAAAGTCCAAGTCACCAAGTTGAAGCCCACCCCTAGCGCCACCTCCCGCGCCACATCGACCACGGGACGAGACCACACCACGCCCTCGTCGTTCTCCACCAGGACCCAAACCCCCACACCGAATGCCAAGAAATCCACTTCGTTGAACTGCGCGGGTAGCGCCGGCGCGTACGTCGCGAACCGCTGCTGCGCCGCATTGAACGTAAAGAGCGACTGGATGCTGTCTTCGATCGATGCGGTCGCCGTCTCGACCGGCTGATCGTCGGTCCAACCCACCAAGTTCCATCCCGGTACCAGGAACTCAGGATCCGCCGCAGCGCGCGCCACGATCGCGGCGGGCAACTGCTGCAACGTGCCGTTCGACGATTCCAAGGTCAGCCCGGCATGTTCATTCGCCTCGCCGGTATCGAAGAGATTCCGTCCCTCCAACGCGTACTCACCCGTAAACGGCAGTGTCTGGAGTCCCGACCGAAAGTCACGGTGCAGTGCATAGTGAATGTGCGGCAGCCCATTGTTTCCTGCGAAATAGGCTGGCGCCACGGTCCCCAACAGCGCCCCCTCCGACACCATGTCACCCCGGCTCAGGTGGCTCGCGGGAAGAAGGTGGCAGATCAGGTGGGAGATCTCCGCCCGGATCGTCAGGCAATCCCCACCCACAGACGCCACACGGCCCGAAGCGGGCGCGCGCACCTCCGATCCCGTCGTCACTCCATCCGCACGCACCAGATCGATCGCGTGAGGGTCTCCACTGTGATGGGTCGCCGTGTTGTATCCCCCCACGATCTCCCATCGTGTCCCCTCCGCCGCCGGAAGCGGGACCCCCTCCAGAAATGCCCCCGCCGATCCGGGCGCCAGGCCCAATCCGAGGAACAGCGCGGCCATCGTGGCCACCATCGGGCCCCACCCCATCCCCGTCCGTCCCCGACCCGGAATTCGCAGCATCAACCGCCTACCCCTGTCGCCAGACAGATGCGTTCTGCATCTGCACCCAGATTGCCTGACCCGGTTCGAGTTCGTTCAGATTGTTGAGGAAAGTCGGGCCGTCGATGCGGAAAATCCGGAACGACCGCGCCACGGGATCCCATGAGTAGACGGCTTCCACCACCTGTTCGATCGGGCGCAGCGCGTCTGCGATGCTCATCCGCGCCGCCGTCCAGGTCACCAGATTGAACCCGCGCACCATGCTCACGGAACGGGACCGCTCAACCTCGGGCCGGAGCCAAACCACGCCTTCCGGACTATCCACAAGCACCCAGACGCCGACACCGAAACTCAAATCATCGATCGTATTGAGTCCTTCGGGCAGGCCCGGCGCATAGGATTGGAATCGCTGCTCTCGAGAATCGAAGGTAAACAGCCCCGCCAGATCCGTCGTGATGGCGGCGGTTGCGAGGCCAACCGGAGCATCGCTCATCCAGCCCACCAAGTTCCAACCCGGAACTAAGAAGTCGGGCTCGGCTTCCACTCGGGCAACGATGTCCGCTGGCAGACTGGCTTCAATGAATCCCGTCGCATTCGCAGCCAGCTCGGCGGCCTCTTCGCGCTCAGGATCGGGCTCCGCAGAACCCCCAGAGGGCTGCGCGCTCCCATTCGTCGAGACAAACGTGTCGCCGGAGTACTGACTGAAAAGGCCGTTGTCGACCAGGTTGCGACCCTCGAGGGCGTACTGCCCCGTGAAAGGCAGGGTCTTGGCAATCTGACCACCGCCGAACGATATATGCACCGCATAGTGGATGTGCGCGAGGCCATTGTTGTTCGCATAGCCGGGACCCGCGACTCGAGCCAGCAGATCCCCTTGCTGTACCGTCATGCCGCGCGACAGACCTGGAACAGCGAACACGTGGCAGAGCAGGTGCGCGTTGCGGTTCGCGTCCCGCACCGTGAGACAGTCGCCGGACACGTAGGAGATTGTGCCCGTCACCGGAGAGCGGAGCTCCGAGCTGCTTGTCTCTGCGTCCACACGGACGATGTCGAGCGCGTGCGGATCCTCGCCCACATGCGTAGACGTGTTGTACCCGGAAGCGACCTGCCATGTGGTGCCGGCTTGTGTGGGCAACGGCACGCCGCTCGGCGATTGCGCCACCGCGACGCCTGGCCCAACAACCAAGCTCACACCAAGGGGCGCGACGAACGCCGCGATCACAACGATCGACAGCGCCACAGTTTCAAGCGCGCGGAATCGATAGCTCGTCAATGTTGCCAACCGGAGTCGCATAGCATCGATTATGCCGGAGGCGAAGAGTTCCCGACTGCGTGGTGCACGTAAAATGAGCGGACGCCTTGGGACGGTCCACAGAAAGGACAGCCGGCGCGCCCGTTGGACGCGCTCAGTCCCGCCGGATGTAGGCAACCAACCCATACACACGCTCCGCGGACGCCCGTATACCCTAAGCATCCTACACTTCAAGAATCGACAGCTCGCGGACTTAGCTTGAGGGGATCTGGGCATGGAATATCGCAACCTTGGCAACTCGGGACTTCAGGTCTCGATCGCCGGACTCGGCTGCAACAACTTCGGGATGCGTATCGATGAGGCCGAAACCCAGACCGTGGTCGACGCCGCCATCGATGCCGGCATCACTTTCTTTGATACGGCGGATGTCTACGGCGGCACCAAGTCCGAGGAGTTCTTGGGCCGGGCACTCGGCAGCCGGCGGCACGATGTGGTGATCGCGACGAAGTTCGCCATGCCTCTGGGCGAAGGGCCCTACAAAAGGGGCGGCTCGCGGCACTACATCTACAAGACGGTCGAAGACAGCCTGCGCCGTCTCGGCACCGACTACATCGATCTCTACCAGATGCATCAGCCGGATTCCTCGACGCCGATCGACGAAACCCTACGCGCTCTGGATGACCTGGTCCGCGAGGGCAAGATCCGCTATCTCGGCAATTCCAATTTCAGCGGCTGGCAGATCGCCGACGCGGATTGGACGGCCCGGGACGGGCACTTGACCCGTTTCGTCTCAGCTCAGAACGAGTGGAGCCTGCTCAGCCGCACGGTCGAGCATGAGGTGATCCCGGCCTGCGACCGCTTCGGGCTCGGTCAGCTCCCCTTCTTTCCGCTCGCCAGCGGATTCCTCACCGGCAAGTACCGGCGCGGCGAGGATCTGCCCGAAGGCACCCGGCTGGCGGCGTGGGCCAAGGCAATGCCGGACCGCATCGCCGCTCAGACCTCCGACGCAAACTGGGACAAGCTGGAAGGGCTCACCAAGTTCGCCGAGGACCGGGGACACAACATCCTCACACTCGCGCTCTGCTGGCTAGCCACGTCTCCCGTCGTCTCATCCGTGATCGCCGGCGCCACCAAAGTGGAGCAGATCACCGGCAACGTGGAAGCGACGAATGCCTGGCGGCTGAGTGACCAAGAGATGGCGGAAGTGGACACGATCCTCAAGGGCTAAACCACCTGGGGAGACCGGCATGCGAGGACCCGCGAGGCGCCCATGACCGTTTCGACGATCTGCCGGCGTCTCCTCCTCCCTCTCTCTAGCGGCGCTGCCCTGGGCGCGGCTCTGACCTTCTATGCCTGGCAAGCCTCCAAGCGCGTGGAGCTCACACGCGTCCCGATCGTCGTGCCCGGGCTCCCGCCTGGCTTGGAGGGGCTCCGCATCCTCCATGTCGCGGATACGCACTTCCCCGCCAACGGCGAATCGTTGGAACGCTTCCTGCGGGCCGCGAAGTCGCAGGACTACGACATCGTCTTCGCCACCGGCGACTACGCCGACACCTCGGACGGTTGGCCCGTCGTCGTGGAAGCCTTCCGCCGTCTCAAACCGGGCCTGGGCATCTACGCCAGCCTGGGCGGGCATGAACGCTACCCCGGCGCGCATCACGCTGGAGGACAGCGGACGCTCGGAGGCGACCTGCGCCGCTTCCTCAACCGGGTACGCGGCTCGCATCGAGCGCTCGTCGACCCGGCACCTTTGATTGCCGCGCTCGAGGAAGTCGGCGTCACCGTGCTGGTCAACGAGAACCACTCGATCGAGCTCGGCGGGGAGCTGGTACACCTCATCGCCATCGACGACGCTTACCTGGGACTCGCGGACCTGGAGCATGCGCTGCCCGAGCCGGGAGGAGACGGGTTCCGCCTCCTGCTCAGCCACACACCGGACGGCCTCCTGCACCCCCGCGCCGCGGAGGTCAACCTGGCGCTCTCCGGCCACACCCACGGCGGCCAGATCCGTCTGCCCTTCTATGGGGCTCCTGTGCGACATGCCCGCTCCGTCGATCGCATCCGCACGGCGGGACTCCTCCCAATCTCGGGGGTCCCCACCTTTGTGAGCCGGGGTTTCGGAACCGCCCTCTTGCCGCTGCGACTGGGGGCGCGGCCTGAATTGGCCGTTTTAGAGCTCCACCGGGCCGATTGATCCCACGGCCGACAGGGCGCCGTTCACCTGAATCGTCGCTATCGTGAATCCAAATACTAGTGATATCCTGCGTTCTACAGAGTATGAGTGACTAAAGCCAGTGGAAACGCCATCTCTTCCCGATCGGGCTCTCCGTCAGGGAAACTCTTTATTGACAGCGCTCTCACGCCATTCTTACTTCCTTGCGAGGCCGGATTCCCCACTGTTATCCTGCGAGCACGCAGCCGAACCTCACCCACATCGGTGAGGACGGGGGACCCAATCATTGGGGTGAATCCCGGCCAGTGTTTGATGGCCAGGTAGGCGACCCGGTAAGCGCCGAACCCGTCAGCTAACCCCGTAGGCATCACCGGGGCGCGAGCGACACCAAATGCCGTTCCGCCCGCTTTGAAAACAGCCCGCGAGTTGGGTGATCCAACTCGCGCCTGGACGCGTCGGCGTCTCAAGACGCCGCGCCTCCGTCGAAAGGAAGCGCTATGGCCATTCGACCATCGAGCTCCCCCCAATCCCGTTTCACCAGCCGGTTGCCGCAGGGCGCACCCCAATCCGGCTTCGACGTCCTCGGCGACCTCTGGAACAACCAATCCGTCTCCGGGGAACCCTACGAGGCCGTGAACCTCAAGAACCTGGAGTCGATCCCGCAGATCACCCGGCTTCCCGAAGAACTGCGCTGGAACATTCAGGTCGTGGGGCATGTCCTGCCCTTCAAGTCGAACCGCTACGTGATCGACCACTTGATCGATTGGGACGATGTGCCCAACGACGCGATGTTCCGGCTCACTTTCCCGCAGCGTGAGATGTTGGATCCGGTCCATTTCGATCACATGGCCCAGACCCTGGACGCTGGCGCCGACGCCAAGGAGATCAAGCGCGTCGCCGACGAGATCCGGATGACCCTGAATCCGCACCCCGCCGGACAGATGGAGCACAACGTCCCCCGACTCGATGGGCAGCCGCTCAACGGCATGCAGCACAAGTACCGTGAGACGGTCCTCTTTTTCCCCAGCCAGGGACAGACCTGCCACGCCTACTGCACCTTCTGCTTCCGCTGGCCTCAGTTCGTGGGACTGGACGGACAGAAGTTCGCCATGCACGAAGGCGAGCTCCTCAAGCGTTACGTCGAAGCCCATCCCGAGGTGACGGATGTCCTCTTCACGGGCGGCGACCCCATGATCATGAAGACCAAGATCTTCAAGACGTATCTGGAACCCCTGTTGGAGCCCGGCGCGGCACAGAATGTACGTACGATCCGAATCGGCTCCAAAGCGCTCGCCTACTGGCCGCAGCGCTTCGTCTCGGACGACGACGCCGATGAGTTGCTGGCGCTGCTGCGCCGTGTCGTGCAGTCTGGGCGGCAACTCGCCTTCATGGCCCACTTCAACCACCCGCGTGAACTGGAATCGCCCGTCGCGCTAGAAGCCGTACGACGGCTGCGGAACGCTGGAGTCCAGATCCGGACGCAAACGCCCATCCTCAAGCACATCAATGCCGACGCTGACACCCTCTCGCGGATGTGGCAGAAGCAGACCGAAGCAGGCCTCGTCCCCTACTACCTGTTCGTCGCCCGCGACACCGGCGCCCAGCGTTACTTTGAACTCCCTTTGGATGAGGCATGGGAGACCTACCGCCAGGCCATACAACAGGTCAGCGGGCTGGCCCGGACCGTACGCGGTCCCAGCATGTCGGCGACACCGGGGAAGGTCCGCATCCTCGGCGTCAGCGAAACGCAGGGCGAGAAGGTCTTCGTCCTCGACCTCCTGCAAGCCCGGGACCCCGATTGGGTGGGCCGCCCCTTCTTCGCCAAATACGACGCGGACGCCCGCTGGCTCGACGACTTGAAGCCGGCCTTCGGCGAGCAGGAGTTCTTTTACGAGGCCGCGCTCCGCGACATGCTCGCGCAGTCGGGCAGCCCGTGGTCTCAAGAGCCAGGAGCTCAAGAGCTGGGAGCCCCAGATCTGGGGATCTCCACGGAGTTCGCCGCCGTCAGTTGCGACTAGCCAACCCCTCAGGCGTAGCGGTGGCGGGAGCGGTGTGCACCGTTCTGGTGCTGGTGCCGCCCGTCGATTACTGAACCAGGCGCCGACGCATGGAGTAGAGGGCGAACCAGAACGCCGGAATCACCATCACCATGATCCAGCCCAGGTGGTAGAGGTCGCTCCAGGCCAGGTCACCCGTGATCAAGGCTCGATCCAGCTCCACGGCATGGAAGACCGGCGTCAACCAGGCCAGCACCTCGGCCCAGCCGGGGAGGCCGTCGAGAGGGAAGAAGGCGCCGCTGAACCAGAACATCGGCATGATGAACAAGCTGAAGAAGTAGGAAAGCTGGCTGATCGACTTCGCCTTACTCGTGTAGGCCAGTCCGAGGCTAGCGAAGAGGACGCCCGCCAGAAGATTCACGGGGATCGTCAGAATCACCCAGGGTGACTGAATGAGGTCCCACGGTGCCGTCAGCACCGCCATCACCAGCAGGATCAACAACGAGTTGATCAACATGCGCGTCGCGGCCCAGAGGATGTCGCCAGCGACGATCTCCTCCGGCCGCGCCGGCGTCGCCAAGATCGCGGCATATGTCCCCGACCGTTCCAGCCGCCAGTACGCGCCCCAGAGTGACTCGAACGTCGCGGCGAACATGGGAAAGATGACCAGCACGCCGGGCGCCAAGAACTGGATATAGTCCAGGTCGCCCGTCAGCTCAACGTACGTGCCCAGCCCCAGCCCCAGTGCCAGGAACATCACGATCGGCTCCATCAGGGGCGGCACCAACTCGGTGCGCCACAACTGAAAGAAGACATCGCGGTTGCGTTGCCAGACCCGGTACGTGCGCCGCCCCGGCATGGCAACGCCGAGCAACGGCAGTTCGCCGTTGCGCCGCCTGGGGGGGTCGGCCTGTTTCGCGACTATCGCCATTCGATACGCTCCTGCATCACTCGGTCAGTCCATGACCGGTCAGGGTGAGAAAGACATCTTCCAGGTTCGCGCGGCGGTGATAGACGCGATACGGATCCTCCACCTGCGCCCCAACTTCCGCGGCGACCGCCGGATCGAGCCCGTAGACGTACATCACGTCCTCGATCTGCTCGATCCGCCCGGACTCGCCGACGTGCGGCTCAATCATCGCTCGGATCGAAGCCCTCTCCTCCGGCAGCAGATGCAACTCCAACACCTCGGAGCCCGCGTACTTGGCGATCAGATCGCGTGGACGCCCGCCATCCAAGATCACGCCTTCGTCCATGATCACCAAACGATCGCAGAGCTGCTCTGCCTCGTCCATGTAGTGAGTCGTCAGCAGGATCGTGACGCCGCGTTCGCGCAGCAAGCGAAGCTTGCGCCAGACCAGGTGCCGCGCCTGCGGGTCGAGTCCTGTCGTGGGTTCATCAAGAATCAGGATGCGGGGGTCGTTGACCAAGGCCCGCGCCACGATAAGCCGGCGCTTCATGCCACCCGACAAGGCGTGAATCTGCTCGCCCGCCTTGTCGGCGAGTTGCATCAACTCCAGCCCCTCGTCGATACGCTCCTTCGCCAGCGATCCCGTCACGTCGTAGTAACGCGCGTAGATCTCCAGGTTGCGGCGCACCGTGAGATCCTCATCCAGATTGTCGTCCTGCGGCACGACGCCCAGCCGCGCTTTGATCTGGCGGTCGTCCTGTTCCACGTTGAGACCATCCACCAGCAAACGGCCGGCGGTGGGCGGCGTCACGCAGGTGATCATGCGGATCGTCGTCGTCTTACCAGCGCCGTTGGGGCCGAGCATGCCGAAGAACTCGCCCGGCTCCACGTGGAAGTCGATGCCCTTCACGGCTTCGAAGTCGCCGTAAGCCTTGCCCAACCCGTGGGCCTCAATAATCGCGGTCATGCATTCTCGCTCATGTACTCAAGGACGCGCTCATCTGCTCAGAGGGACGCTTCGCCCGATACCATGCGCGACACGGTACACAATCCCACGGAGGTTCCCCATCTCGCAGGCCGCCCAGCCATCAGAACAGTTCGAGCGCGTCCAGCATTGGGCCAACGTGGCGCGGGCCAAGTGGGCGCTGATCGCGCCGCAAGCTCCCGAGCGTTTGATTGGCCCCGGCAGCCCCAGCTTCCGCTGCGTGCCGGACACCTGCGACGCCATGTGCTGCCGTTCGCCGTATCTGGCCGGGATGTCGGAGCGGGATGTGGCGCTGCTCAACCAGGCCGGGCACCAGACGTTGGACTTTCTCGACATCGATCCGTCCGACCTCCAAGACCTGCTCGGGCAAGGCTTGCGCTGGTCGCAGATCATCACGCTGCGGCATGAGGACGACTCTTGCGTCTTCCTCCAGGATGGGCGCAGTTGCGGCGTCTACGCCAACCGGCCCGATGGCTGCATGCTCTACCCCTATCGCTTCGTCTTCGTGCCGCGTGAGGGCGATCAGATCGCGACGCACGTCGACGGCGTCGAGCTCCTCGATCGATCCGTCCGCATAGCGCTGGGCTGGGAGAGCGGTGAGCCGGACTTCATCCCGCTCATGTTGCGGGACATGTCCTGCCCAGGCTTCACGGAGGATCCTCTCGATCCCTCCGGCTATCACGATCTGTTGGAGTCGCTCTGGGCTGTCGATGCCTGCACCAATCACGCCCGGCCTTGTGACCGCCACGGCGCGCTCGCATGAGCGGACGGGCATGACGACCTCGGGGGACGGTGGGAGCCGCTGGTTCATCGGTGTCGATCAGGCCTGGTCAGCGGCCAACACCACGGGCGTCGCGGTCCTCAAAGGCGATGCATCCGGCTTCGAGCTAGTCTCCGCCCAGGCGGTGATGACGATCGAGGCAATGGCGGCGATCGTCCGCGCCCATCCAGGTGACTGGGTGATCGGGATCGACGCGCCGTTGGTCGTCAGGAACCGCGAGGGCATGCGCCCCAGCGACCGGCAGATCACGCAGCTCTACGGCCGCTTCGAGGCGGGCGCGCATCCCACGAACCTCACCCTCTTGAACAGCGTCGTGCGTGGCGGAGAGCTCGTGGCCGAGCTGTACAGGGACGGCCTGCGCGTCGTGGACGAGGCGCTCGCCGCGCAGCCAGCGGGACGCTGGGCATTCGAGACCTATCCCCACGCGGGGATGATCGAACTCTTCAAGCTGAAGAAGACGATCAAGTACAAGCGGGGCTCCGTGGCCGAGAAGCGCCGCGGCTTGGACGAGCTCGTCGCCTGCTTGCGCCGCCATCTGCAACGGCTCGATCCGCCGTTACGGATGACCGCCGCGCTACGCACCCTCCTGGACCAAGACCTCACCGGTTTGCGGGGAAAGGCGCTCAAGGCGCATGAGGATGTCCTGGACGCGGTGTTCTGCGCCTATCTGGCGGGATTCTTCTGGACCTGGGGGGCAGGCAGACACCGCCTGCTTGGCAACCCAAGAGAGGGCACAGTGGTTCTGCCCGCCGTCAATGACGAGGTTGGCGCCTTGGGCTCCACCCGTTGATTGTGCGCCGTTTCTCATAGGTGGGGAGAGACGAGCTTCGCGACGCGGGGGCCAGCAAGCGTATGCCGGTGGTCGTGGCAGCCTTCTCATCTCACAATGCACCGCCAGGACCTAAGGGATCGGGCGAGGACCGGATAGGCGACGATCGGCGCGCCTGTCAAGATGAATGCAGGAACCCCGAACGGCGAATCGGACGCTGATCGGGCACGAGAGGGGGCAACGTATGCGGTCCAAGCTTCATGCGATTTATGGAGTCTTTATCGTGCAGGGTTCTGCCCTCCGCGTCTGAGGTCGGCGAACGGAACGGGTAATTCTGGGCATCACAGGACCCGGAGCGGCACAGCTCATTGCGACAAGGCCATAGCGGCTCGTCAAACAAGCCAGGCACACCGCATGCCGTGAGCGCCCCCAGGAGTCCGCCCGCGCGGAACACCGCCAACCACCCGACGCGACCCGAGACCAGAGGCCGAGGGCACAAGATAAAACGAGAAGACCGCGGACGCTCGGTCTTCTTGCGTTAACACGCTTTGAAGCCAGGTCGCCTTGGGGAACGGAACCGAACCGCCGGGAGCCGATATACTTCCTGTTCCGACTGGCTCTACGTTCTGGCCGTACAAGGCTGAGGAGTCCCCAATGTTTGATGCCGAGAAGATCGCCGCGATCAAGGCGACCCGCGACGACTGGGACGCCGCCACGGACCAGTCCGGTAAGGAGGGGGCCGGTCCCTTCATGACCGTCTCTTCGCGGCCGATCGAGCGGCTCTATGGGCCGACGGAATTGGACGACGAGTCCTTCGATTACGCCACCGATCTGGGCAACCCCGGCGAGTATCCATTCACTCGTGGCATCCACCCCACCGGCTACCGCGGCCGCCCCTGGACAATCCGGATGTTCGCCGGATTCGGCAGCGCGGAAGAGACGAACGCCCGCTTCAAGTCTCTCTTGGCCGACGGTCAGACCGGACTCAGCATCGCCTTCGACATGCCGACGCTGCTGGGCTACGACCACGACGATCCGATGTCGCAGGGCGAGTTCGGCAAGTGCGGGGTCGCCGTCGACTCCTTGGCCGACATGGAATTGCTGCTGGACGATCTGCCGCTGGACAAGATCACCACGTCGATGACGATCAACTCGCCCGCATCGGTGATCTGGGCGATGTACATCGCCGCCGCCGAGAAGCGCGGTATCGACCGGGCCAAGCTGGGCGGCACGCTGCAGAACGACATTCTCAAGGAATACATCGCGCAAAACGAGTTCCGCTTCCCGCCCAACCCTTCAATGCGGCTGGTGACAGACACGGTGGAGTTCGCCAGCGAGCAGATGCCCAAATGGAACAGCATCAGCGTCAGCGGGTATCACATCCGCGAGGCCGGGTCGACGGCGGCACAAGAGTTGGCGTTCACGCTGGCAGACGGGCTGGAGTACGCGCGTTGGGCCGTGGAACGCGGGATGGATATCGACGACTTCGCACCGCGCTTGTCGTTCTTCTTCAACAGTCACAACGACTTCTTCGAGGAGATCGCGAAGTTCCGCGCCGCCCGCCGGATCTGGGCGCGTGAGATGCGCGAGACGTTCGGTGCCAAGAACGAGCGCTCGTGGTGGATGCGGTTCCACACGCAGACCGCGGGTGTCTCCCTGACGGATGTCCAACCGGAGGTGAACCTGAGCCGGGTAACGGTGCAAGCGTTGGCCGCCGCGCTGGGCGGGACGCAGTCCCTGCACACAGACGCGATGGATGAGGCGTTGGCCCTGCCCAGTGAGAAGGCCGCCCGTCTGGCCGTCCGCACCCAGCAGGTGATCATGCATGAGTCGGGTGTGACCAACACCATCGACCCATTGGGCGGATCCTACTTCGTGGAAGCACTGACCAACGAGATCGAGCGGGACGTCTACGAATACTTCCGCAAGATCGAGGCGCTTGGCGGTGTGGTGCCGTCGATCGAGGGGGGATTCTTCCAACGAGAGATCGCGGACGCCGCCCACCGCTTCCAGCGCGAGATCGAAAACCGGGACCGGATCATCGTGGGGATCAACGACTTCAAGATCGATGAGCCGGTGGAGATCCCGATCCTGGAGATGGACCCGGAGGGCGAGGCCCGCCACCTGGAGCGACTGCGCCGGACGAAGGCAGAGCGCAACGCGGACGAGGCGCAGCGGGCCCTGGCCAAACTCTCCGCCGCCTGCCTCGATCCCACCGACAACACCATGCCCCACATTCTCGATGCGGTGAACAGGTTCTGCACCGTTGGCGAGATCATGGGCGCCATGTCCAAGGAATTCGGCGAGCACCGAGAGACGGTCGTCGTCTAGCGGGCACATCTCTGGACGGTCCGCGTACGGTGCGGACGCAGACCGATCTGGCCGATAGTTGAGGTATCGCTGAAGCTCATCCCTTCAGGGATACTGATGCGGGAGCGCGCCGGTAGGGCTCCGCCGACCTCAGACCATGAGCCGCCGATAGCCGTCCAAGACACACGGAACGGCGCGCGACCGCATCCCCCCAGCTTGATCCAGATCCCGTCTGTTTGGTCCGGGCTTCCACCAACCCCGCCACGACCCCGCGCCTGTTCCTCGCGAGCCACTACCTCGTGGGCCAATACCTCGTGAGCCACTACCTCGCGCGCCTATTCGTCGCGCGCCTACTCTTCGCGCGACACGCGTTGCAGGTTCCCGACGAGGCGGACTGCGACTTGCACCTGCTCGCGCATCTGCTTGGCCGCGACATCCAGGTCCATGCTGTCGTCGCCAAGCAGCTCCGTGGTGAGCAGGAGCACGCTGAGAGCATTGTTGAGCTCGTGGACGGTGTCCCGGACGGAGCTGCGCAGGCGCGCTTCGGAGCTCTCGGATCCTCCGTTGGGCGGGATTCCTGTGTCGGCGGATTGCGAATCGGGCACCGGGCAACCTTACGGCTAAGCGGGATGGGGCAGTCTGACGGGGGTGGAGCGGCCTCGCCACGTATGAAGGGCGACTGGGGGTCGTTCGCGAGCATGGCGAATGGTACTGCACGGCTGAAAGACCTGCCCGCTCCCGAGAAGCGACCGCGGGGGGAGGCCGCTTGCCTGAGCACGCGGGCCGCCCCTGGCAGACGCCGCTGGGTTCAGCGCGTGGTAACCTTGCGCCCGCTAAGAAACGCCTCAGGGAAGGCGGCAGAGAGGGAACCCCATGCCTAACGCCACAGACCATGACTTCGAGACGGTGACGTACCGGAACATCGCGGACGGAGTCGTCCGGGTGGCCATGAACCGGCCGGAGGCGCGGAACGCCCAGAACATCCAGATGACCTACGACCTGAACGACGCGTTCGACCGCGCCAACGGAGACAATGATGTGCGGGTGATCATCCTCAGCGGCGAGGGTCCCCACTTCTCCTCGGGCCACGACATGCGGAGCGGTCCGGAACAGCGTGAGCTGCTGCACGGGGTGGGCACCTACCAAAACTACGACCTGCCCGGAGCCGAAGGCGCGATGGCCGTGGAGGAGGAGATCTATCTGCAGATGTGCCGCCGCTGGCGGAACATCCCGAAGCCGATGATCGCTGAGGTGCAGGGGGCCTGCATCGCGGGCGGGTTGATGCTGGCCTGGATCTGTGACCTGATCGTGGCGTCGGACGACGCGCGGTTCCGCGACTTGGTCGTGGGGTGGGGAATTCCCGGGGTGGAGTATTTCGCGCACCCGTGGGAGATGGGGCACCGCAAGGCGCGGGAGATGTTGTTCACGGGCGACTGGGTGGACGCGCAGGAGGCCTACCGGGTGGGGATGGTGAACCACGTGGTGCCGCGCGACGATCTGCCGTCGTTCACGGAGGAGTTGGCGAACAAGATCGCGGAGAAGCCGTTGTTCGGGCTGAAGATGACGAAGGAAGCGATCAACCAGACGCTGGATGCGCAGGGGCAGTGGACCGCCATGCAGTCGGTGTTCACGATGCACACCTTGGCCCACACGCACTGGCGTGAACTGACCGGCGCGGGCCTGTACCAAGGCGAAGGCGCGGGGAAGCGACCGGGGAGCAAGTAGAGCCGACTGGGCCGTTTCGTGACCAGGGAGCCGTTTCGTGACGAGGAGTATGTCGCGATGGAGCATCAGTTCGTCGAGTCGAACGGGATCCAGATGCACGTGGTGACCGCGGGGCCCGCGGACGGCGAGCCCGTCGTGCTGATCCATGGCTTCCCGGAGACCTGCTACGAGTGGCGCAAGACGATCCCCGCGTTGGAAGACAAGTACCGGCTGATCGTGCCGGACACGCGGGGCTTCGGGCAGTCGGACAAGCCGGAGGGGTCCTACGATCGACGGATGCTGGGCGCGGACATCATTGGCGTGATGGATGCCTTGGGGGTCGACGGAGCGGCGGTGGTGGGGCATGACTGGGGTGGGATCATCGCTTTCAAGGTGGCGATCGATTGGCCGGACCGGGTCTCGAAGCTGGCGCTGTTGGACACCCTGTGCACGGTCTGGCATCCGGGCGCGGTACACGGCTATTGGTTCAAGGCGGAACCCCGGCCCGAGGACTTCTTCGCGGCGCACCATGCGCAGTTCATTGAGCAGGTCTTTCTGGGCCAGTCGGATCCGGCGCTACCGGGGTGGCCTGATTCGCCCTGGGTGGGCCGGTCAGCGGTGGCTCGCTCAGCGTCCTCGTGGGCGAGCGCGGAGGACGTGGCGACCTACAAGGAGGCGTTCGCGGATCCGGGGTCGCAGCGGGCGGCAATCACTTACTACCGCGATGCGCTGGCCTTCAACCGGGTGTCGCCGGAGCACAGCTTCGACGCGGCGGAGTCGTACGAGGCGATGTCGTCGGCGCAGGTGGCGGAGATGTGGGAGGCGGGGCTCGAGAACCATCCTCTCTACGCGGAGTACATGGACTACGGGCCAGAAGACCGCCAGAAACGGTATCCCCACCCGACCTTATGGATGTTCGCGGACCCGAACGAGGCGATGGAACCGGGCACAATCCCCTCGGGCAATCCTTTCTTCGATCAGTTCTCGGCGTACTTCCCCGACTTGCAGGGCGAGCCGGTACCGGGGGATGGGCACTTCTTCCCGGAGGAGAAGCCCGAATTCACCAACGCTCGGTTGCGCCGCTTCCTGGATGGGCTCGATCGTTAGGCCGCAGTCCCGAACCAGTTAGCGGTAGTAGGCCTCGAATGGCCCCGCTCCTTCAAGAAGCGGTGGCTCAAGCATCGTGCAGAGATGTTGCAGGTGTTCAAGGTCGTGGTGGGCCCATTCGTGGACGAGGTCGGCGACGGTCAGAGTACCAACGGTCGCGTGCTCGCCGGAGCGGATGAGCTGGTCGTGGCTGAGGTCGGCGGCATGCTCGACGGCTTCGAGGCGTTGGGTCTCCCAGATCTCGAGTAGCTCGTGGGCAGTTTGGTCGCGATAGCCAGACGCATCGAGGTCGCGGGCAGCATCACGGTCGTCGAAGCCGGGGGTGTCGGTCGTAAGGATGGTGGAAATACGACCGGCGAAGCCGACGCGCTGCGATTCGAGGAGATGCGCGACGACATCGCGGGGGGACCAAGCATCCGTTTGGGAGAGGCCAGCGACGGGCTCTTCCGCACGGTCGTCGGGCAGCAGGTCGATGATGGAGCGGACGATCTCCGGCATGGCGGTGAGGGTGGAGATCGCCTGGGGGTCGATACTAGGAGCCGGGGGGTCGGCGGGGACGGGTGACTGAGGGTCGCTGAAGCGGCGGGTGTTGCGCATGCGGGCCCAGAGGGGGCGCTGGAGGAAGCTGGCGACTTGGCGGAGGTGGACGAGATCGTGATAGGCCCAGACATGGCCGATGTGGCTGACGCGGATCTCGCCGAGTTCGGAGTGCTGGGCAGTGCGGTCAAGTCCGCTGGGGTCGGCGGCTTCGAGCATGCCGAGGGTCCAGCGGCGGCGCATTTCGAAGGCCTTGAGGACGTCGTCGAGGGAGCCGTCACGGAGACCACTTTCGTCGAGGCGTTCAGCTTCGTCGTAGCCCTGGAAGGTGGGGGATTTGCGGGTGAGCATGTGGGCGATGCGGTCGGCGTAGCCCCACATTTGGACGTCGGCGAGGTGGGCGATGACGTCCTTGGCGGTCCAGCCGTCACCGTCATCAGCGCGGTCGCTCTCCATACGGGCGGCTTCCGGCGCGGTGTCGACGAGGCGGCGCATGACGGCGGGCCAGGCGCGGAGGAGAGGGAGGACGGTGGGGTCGAGGGTCATGGTTGCTGCGGCCCTAAGAGAGGATGCGTCTCAGGAGGAAAAACGCTATGAGTCGATGCTCGTCGCAGGATTCCAGATGGGGAGCGTCGTGTCATGGGGTCGATGTGTTGCCTGGGGACAAATCGTTGCACGGATTTTCCCGATTTTGCAGGGGAAGTGCGCGGCATGAGGAGGTCAGGCCTGGCCTGTGTCCCTCCCGGGGCGAGCCGAGGCCCTACCCCTCCCGCAGGAAGGCACGGGTGGTGACGCCGAGGGCTTCGAGGTCGGCGAGCTGCTGGTCGGTTTTGTGGAGGATGCGTTGGAGGACGTCTTCGGTGTGCTGCCCGAGGAGGGGGGCAGGGCGGTCGGCGGTGACCGGGGACTTGGAGAGGCGGACGCCGGGGGCGGGATAGAGCGAGGTGCCCATGACCGGGTGGTCAACGGGGATGTGGAAGCCGCGCTCGGTGAGGTGTTCGTCGAAAAGAACGTCGTAATTGGAGAGGGCAGCGCCCGCCGGGACGTGGTGGGCTTGGAGATGGTGCATGGCGTCGATGTGGGAGCGCGGGGCGGTCCAGGCGGCGAGGTGGGTATCGATCGCGTCGTGGGCGGCGCGGCGTCCGTCGACGGTGCGGAGGTTGTCGTCTTGGGCCCAGGCGGGATCGCCGAGCGCGGCGCGGAGGTTGGCCCAGTCGTCATCGTCGCGGCAGGCGATGACGATGAAGCGCTCGATGTCATCAATGGGCTGGCAGGGATAGACGCCGTGCGGCGCCATGGTGGGGTGCCGTGTGCCGGTGCGCTCCGGGTTGCGCCCCGTGGCCGGGAACTCCAGGAGGCGATTGGCGGCGTGGGGGATGGTGGCTTCGAGTTCGGAGAGTTCGATGTGGCGACCGGCGGGCTGGCCACCCCCGGATCCGTCCTTGGCGTTGAGGTTGTCGCGCTCGTGGAGCGCGGTGAGGACGGCGAAGGCGCCCATGATGCCGGAGGCGGGGTCGCCGTAGGCATTGGGATTTTGGATGGGGGAGCCGTCGGGATAGCCGTTGAGGAGGGTGATCCCGGCCATCGCTTCAATGGTGTTGCCGAAGCCGACGTAGTCCATTTCCGGGCCGCTGGCACCGAAGGCGGGGAGGGAGATCATGACGAGATGGGGATGGTCGGCGAGGACTTTCTCAGGCGCGAGACCAAGGCGGGGCATGACACGCGGAGGGTAGTTTTCGACAAAGACATCGGATTCGGCGAGAAGTTCGTTGAGGAGGGCGAGGCCTTCAGGGATCTGAAGGTCGATGTTGACGGCGAGCTTGCTGCGGTTGACGGAGTTGTGGGTGGGGGTCATCTCGTACCGGTTGTCGCCGGGGGCGGCGTCGGGATGGGGGGAGCCGCGCCACCAGTCGAAATAGCGGGCGGATTCGACTTTGATCACTTCGGCACCGAAGGCCGCCAGCATGTAGCCGACCATGGGGCCGGCCCAACCCTGGGAGACGTCGACAACGCGGAGCGGGGCGGCGCTCATTGGGCCGCTCCGTTCGAGAGAGCGGAGGTGAGACCGGCGATGAGTTCAGCGACGGTGGCCGGTGCGACATCGGCAGCGGTGAGAGCGGCGTGTGTTTGTTCGCCGATCGACGGGGCGGCGGGAAGATCGCGGCTGCCTTGGAGGCCGGGGAGCGGTCCGGGGTCGAGGCGGAAGGGGAGGCCGGGGACGGGAATGGTGGAGGCGGGTTGCGCATCAGTCGGTTGAGCATCGGTGGGTTGGCCGGCAAGCGCGGGCAGTCGGTCGAAGTAGCCGCGGGCGTTGAGGTGGGGGGAGTCGAAGATTTGTTCGGCGGTGGGATGGAAGTTGAAGGGGAGCCGTCGGGCCTGGGCGGCGTGATAGAACTCCAGCGAGTCCTGCGTCTCGGTGAAGGCGACGATCTCCTGTTGGAGATCGTCGGCGAAGGCGATGCGGCTCTCCGGAGTGCGGAAGCGCTCGTCGTCGCTAAGTTCGGGCTTACCCATCATTTCGAAGAGGTTGCGAAGCTGCCAGGAAAGGGGCGCATAGACGCCGACGTAGCCGTCGCGCGAGGGGTGGAGGCCGAGGTTGTGGATGTTGTTGAAGAGGGCATGGCCGCTGCGTTGTCGCTGAAGGCCGATGTACTGAAAGCTGACGGTGTCGTAGATCATCGTGGCGGCGATGACCTCCTGGGTGGAGACGTCGACGGCTTGGCCGCCGACTTGGGGTCGGAATCGCAGGGCTTGCATGATGCCGAAGGCGGTGAAGACGCCGGTCATAACCAGGCCGAGTTCGGGGCCGGACGGAACCGGAGGGCGGTCCTGTTCGCCCATGGGATGGACCCAGCCGCCAAGGGCGTGGAGCACGGCGTGGGTCGCTTCGTAGCCGGCGTAGGGGCCGGTGAGGCCGAAGGGGGTGACGGTTGCGGTGATGAGGTTGGGGAACTGATCTTCGAGGGCGGGCTGGTCGAGACCGCGAGCTTGAGTGGGGGCGAGGGGGTCGGAATCGATGAGGATGTCGACGCCGTGGAGGAGTTGTTTGAGCGCGGCGAGGCCGGGATCAGTATCGAGATCGAGGGCGACAGAGCGCTGTCCAGCGTGGAGCCAGTTGAAGAGAAGGCTGCGGTTGGGGCCAGGCTCGTCGTCGATGAAGGGGCCGGCCTGGCGCATGGGGTCGCCAGTGGGCGGCTCGATCTTGATGACGTCCGCACCGTATTGGGCGAAGAGCTTGGCGGCGAACGCGGCCGCGAGGCCCGTGCTGCAATCGACAATGCGGAGGTCGTGAAGGGGAAGGGGATGGTCGCTCAGGGACACAACTAGACCTTGCCCGCCGCGCCGCCGTCGATCGCGATGATCTGGGCATTGACGAAGCGGGCTTCCTCGGAGGCGAGGAAGGTGACGACGTTAGCGACGTCGATGGGCTGGCCTTGTCCTGGGGTGATCTGGATCGTCTCGAAGTAGTCCTGGAAGAGGCGCTCGCCACCCGGTTCCGTAGCGGGGGTGCTGATCTCCCCCGGAGCCACGCAGTTGACCCGGATGCCCGGTGTGGCGCCAGCGCCGGCGAGGTAGCGAGTGAAGGACTCGACTCCGCCCTTGGAGGCGGCGTAGGCGGCGGGCGGGAGGCCAACGACCATGTCACGGAAGGCGACGCTGATGCCTCCGCTGGCGGAGAAGGAGGACATGTTGATGATGACGCCGGAGGCGGACTCGCTGAGGTGATTCCAGCAGGCCTTGGTCATGCGGAAGGTGCCGGTAAGGTTGACGTCGATGGTCTGGTGCCAAACGGCGTCGGACTCACGGGGGAACTCGCCGGGGAAGCCGCCGCCGGCGTTGTTGAAGAGGATGTCGATGCCGCCGTAGGTGTCGACCGTGGCGGTGACGGCGGCTTCGATCTGCGCACGGTCGGTGACGTCGCAGGGAAAGAAGGTGGCGTCGCCGCCTTCGGCGCGGACGGCGGTTGCGACGGCGCGGCCTTCGTCCTCGCGGCGGGCCAGGATGGCGACGCGTGCGCCCTCTTCGGCGAAGCGGTGGACCGTCGCTTGGCCGATGCCTTGATTGCCGCCGGTGACGATGGCCACCTTGCCATCGAGTCGTCCAGTCATGTTTGGCCCCCAAGATTCCGTGCTCGTTGCTGAGGAATTTCGCTGCGCTGGAGGAAAGCATCCAGTCGCATGAAACGGGGCGGAGGCTAACAGGTTGGCACGATCGGGAGCGGGAGAGGACGGGCCGCTCCGTCGCCTATCCTGCGGCCGACTCGATGATCGAGGACGGATGCACAGGCGAGGAGAATCATGATGCGTGTTGGGCTCTATCTGCCACAGGCGGGACCGGTGGCGAAGGCGACGGAGGCGTCGGGCTTCGACTCGTTGTGGGTGTTCGACCACGTGGTGCTGCGCGAGGAGTACGGGACGCCGTATCCTTACTCGGAAGATGGGAAGTTGGCGATTCCGACAACGGCGAACTTTCTGGAGCCGCTAACGCTGCTGACCTACGCGGCGGCGGTGACGAGCCGGGTGGAACTGGGCACAGCCGTGTTGGTCGCACCGATGCGTGCGCCGGTGCTGCACGCCAAGATCATGTCATCGCTGGACCATTTATCGGGCGGGCGGTTCATTCTGGGCGCGGGAGTGGGGTGGTGGAAGGAGGAGTTCGAGGCGTTGTCGATGCCGTTCGATCGGCGGGGGAAGCGGATGGACGAGTACCTGCAGGTGCTGCGGGATCTGTGGTCGAACGAGTATGGGTCGTTCAAGGGGGAGTTCTACGACACGACGGGCTGGGCTTGCAATCCGAAGCCCGCGCGCGAGGTGCCGATTTGGCTGGGCGGCGAAGATCCGGCGCAGCTGCGCCGGATTGGGCGGTTCGCGGACGGTTGGATGGCGAACCCCTACATGCTGGATCGGTTGGAGTCCGGGTTTGAGGCGGCGCAACAGGCGGCGGTGGATGCAGGGCGGGATCCGGAGTCGTTGGTGTTGGGGATCAACCGGGTGACGGTGATCACGAAGGAGACGATGGAGCAGGCGTCGGAGGTGTTGCTGGGGTTGAAGGAGCGTGGTGTCGATCACGCGATCGCGATCGTGAACGCGGCGGAGCCGGATGTGGCGGGGACGATCGCGGAGTTTGGGTCGACGTATTTGCCGTCGATTCAGGGGGTCTAGGCCAGCGACCGGGAGCTACTCGACTTGGCCCCAACTTGTGACGCGTTCGATCCGGAGACGGATGATGGGGCGCTGGGCGAGTTGGTGGTCGTGGTATTGGGGGTATTTGGCACGGAGTTCGGCGAGCACGTCCTCGCGAAGCGCGGTGTCTTGCGCGTGAGTGATCTGTTCGAGGATGTCGGCCGGGCCACGGCAGAGGACCCAGCCGAGCTTGGTCCAGTCGTCGTCGTAGGTGTCGACGAGGAAGGCGGCGCGGGGATTGGCTTCGATGTTGCGGAGACGTTTGAGGCGGGTGGTGGTCTTGGGTTTGTCGTCGATGACGATGTAGATGGCGTTGTCTATGAGGACGAAGACGACGGGGATGAGGTGGGGGTCGGCGGTGGTGTCCGCGGTGGCGAGGTGGCCGCTGCGGGCGGTTTCGAGGTAGTGGCGGGTTTGAGGGTCGATCTGCATGGGGTGAGAGTAGTGGGTCTCTATGTCCTTTGACCGGGGGCTTGCAGCCCCCGGGACCCCCGGCCCGACCAACTCGAGAAGGCGTGGCGTCGCTTTCGTTTGGGACAGATCGGTCGGGCTTCCTAGATCTCTGGTGGCCATCTTGAGGATCATGCCGTGTGCGGGTTCTCTTCGCCCGGGCGCTCGCCGCCCCGGGACCCCCTGGCTTCATCTTCTTGACCGGGGGCTTGCAGCCCCCGGGACCCCCTGCCCGACCAACGCGAGAAGGCGTGGCGTCGCTTTCGTTGGGGAAGATCGGTGGAGCTCTCGAGATCTCTGGTAGCCGTGTCACGGCTCATGTCGGGTTCTCTTCGACCGGGGGCTTGCAGCCCCGGGACCCCGGCCGGACCAACGGTCAAAGGCGTTGCGTCGCTTACGGTTGGGACAGATCGCTCAGGCTTCCTGGATCTCCGGTAGCCGTATTGAGGCGAATCAATGGGCGAATCCGGTCAGGGGGCGAGGAGGGCGTTTTCGATGGTGGCGAAGACGCTGTCGTCGACACCGAGGCCGCGGAGGTAGTTGCGGGCGGAGCCGTGCTCTTGGTGGAGCTGGCCGAGCATGCCGTCGATGGCTTCGGGAGGTGCGCCATAGAGGGCCATGTCGGACTCGCTGGGCTCGTGCTGAATCTGACCCACGGTCCGCATGTGCTGGACAAGTTCGGGAGTGGATTTGTTGGTGAGGTCGTAGTCGTCGACGATGGTTTGGCGGGGGACGCCGACGATGTCGAGGAGAAGGGCGACGATGACGCCAGTGCGGTCTTTACCGGCAGTGCAGTGGACGACGGCGGGGAAGGCGTCCTCTTTGCCGAAGAGTTCGATGGCGGTGCGAACGTTGTGGCCGGCGATTTCGAGGTACTTGGAGTAGCGCTGGGCGGTGATGCCGGGGCCGACGAGGGAGTCGAGATAGGCGGTGACGCCGAGACCATCGACGTTCTGGGGGATGAGGGAAAGGGATGTGCGGCGGACGCCGTCTGCTTCGCGGAGGGGGCCGCAGGCGATCGCGTCGCGCTCGATCTCGGCATCAGTGCGAAGGTCGAGGACAGTGCGGATTTGGAGGTGGGTAAGAGCAGGGAGGTCGTGGAGGGCGCCGCAGCGGAAGAGGCGGCCGGGTTGGACGGTGCGCCCGTCGGCGGTGGCGTAGTGGCCAACGTCGCGGAGGTTGAAGATGCCGTCGATGCTGAGGTGTCGGTCGAAGGTCATGGCTCGCCCCCTTGCGGGGAGAGCGTAGTCGGTCAGGTCGATTGGATCTTCGACCCTAGAGGACGGCTAGGGACAGGAGCGGAAATCGCCAATCGGCGCGTCAGTCGGATTCGAAGCCTGCGTCGCGGTGAGCACCATCGCAGAGGGGCTTGTTCTGCGACTGCCCACAGCGACAGAGCGTGACGCGGTTTCGGGACTCGATCGGCTCTCCGTCGGCGCGGTGGACATCAATTCCACCATGAACCCAAAGCGGGCCGCCAGGCTCCACTCCCACCTCGGGCCGCAAGGAGGGCTCGATTGGCGTCGCATCGTCGGGGAGCGCGTAGCGAATCGCGCCAGAGGGGCAGCGCTCAACCATCGCAGCGATCTGGGCGCGGACGGTCGACTCGTTGGTCTCGTCCATCATCTCCCAGATGTTCTTGAGGCGGCTGCCGCAAAATCCGGCGCCGATGCAGAGGGCGCCACGGTCGTCGTAGAGAGTGATTCCCGTGCCATCGATCGTCTCTTGCCGCTCGTCGGCGGTGTTGGTTGGAGCAGATTCGGAGCCCTCGAAGCCGATGGCTGCGTGGGTGCCATCGCAGAAGGGCCGGTTCCCAGATTCCCCGCAGCGACAGAGGGGGTAGGTCTCACCCGCGTCGAAGTCCGCGCCGCGCCTCCAGGCGATCGGCTCGCCGTGTTCGGTTTCGACACTCTCGCGGCCAACGAGGGGGAGGGCGCCGCGGACGATGTAGGGGCCGCCAGCTTGGGTTTCGATCCGAGGCTCTGGTTCGGGCATCTGCAGTCCCTTCGGAACGGCGCTTCGTGCTACGCGATCAAGGAGAACTTAGCGGCAGGGATGGGCAGGGGTCGCCTATGGGCAGGAAAGTCTCGCAGTATGCGAACTGGACATCGCAGAGTGTCGCGCGGTGTCCTTGCACGCCAGGCCTGAGGTCATCTTCGCTCCCCGGCCATGCCTACCTGCGGCCACCGGCCATAGCAAGGGCTTCCGGGAGTTGACGGAGACGAAGCATGGCGAGGGTGCCGAGGGCGGGGCCGGCGGCGAGCATGGCGAAGGCGACTCCCCAGCCAGCTTCGGCTTCGACGATGGGGACGAGGCGGATGGAGAGGATGGTGAGGAGGAAGCCGACGGCGGTCTGGAGGGCGAGGGCGCTACCGATGTAGCTGGGGTTGGCGAGCTCGGTCATGGCGGTTGAGAACTGGGCGGAGTCGGCGACGACGGTGAGGCCCCAGATGATGGCGAGGACGACGATGAGGACGCTGGCTTCGTCCGGCAGAAAGCCGATGAAGACGGCGATGCTGCCGCTGCCGATCATGGCAGCGGAGGCGGCGCGGGTGCGTCCGAAGCGCTCAGATCCGAAGCCCGCGGCGACGGAGCCCACGGCGCCCGCGGCGAAAACGACGAAGGTGAGGACTTTGCTGAGCTCGAAACTGGAGAGGATGGTCTTCTCGCCGACGACTTCGAGGAGGAAGACAGGCATCCAGGTCCACATGGCGTAGAGCTCCCACATGTGGCCGAGGTAGCCCGCGGTGGCCAGGGCGGTGGGTGGGTGCTTGAAGACTTCGACGGCGTAGCGGGGCCGGAAGGGGGCGGCTTTGGCGGTGAAGGGGCCGGTGGAGACGAAGAAGCCAACCATGATGCCGCCCAGGAGGGTGGCGACGGCGGCGCCGATGATGGCGGGCTGCCAGTCGGGGTCGAAGAGGGAACCGAAGAGGTGGGGGAGGCCGGAGCCGAGGGAGAGGGCGCCGATCATGACGCCGAGAATGAGGCCACGCCCAGCCTGGTACCAACCGGCGATCACTTTCATGCCGACGGGATAGACGGCGGCGAGAGAGAGGCCAATGGCGAAGCGCGAGGCGATGGCGGGCGTGGCGGTTTGGTCGGGGAGGAGGGAGATGGCGGCGATGCTGGCGAGCACGGCCCCGAGGAGGTAGACGCGCTGGGGGCGGAAGATATCGGCGATGTTGAGGAGGGCGACGGTGAGGGTGCCGACGACGAAGCCCGCCTGGACCGCAATCGCCATCCAGGTAAGGTCGGCGCTGGAGTATCCACGGGCAGCTTGGAGGGCGGGGCCAACGGCGCCGGTGGAGAACCAGGCGCTCATGGCGAGGAGGGTGGAGAGAGCGAGGAGGGTGACGGCGCGTCGGCGGTGGGTGAAATCAGGGGTGGGGGCGTCGTCAGCCACTTCAATTCGGGTTGGGGTTGTCATCCGCCGCTGCCTCCGCCGCGTCCGCTTCTAGTGTCGAGAACAAGGATAGAGGGAGTTGGTCGCTGGGAGGCTGGCGGGTGGAGCGAGCGTGCCTTCTATCTCTTTGACCGGGGGCTTGCAGCCCCCGCGACCCCCTGCCCGACCAACGTTGGAAGGCGTTGCGTCGCTTTTGTTCGGGACAGATCGGTCGGGCTCTCTCGATCTCTGGTAGCCGTGTTGAGGATCATGACGTGTGCGGCTTCGCTTCGACCGGGGGCTTGCAGCCCCCGGGACCCCCTGCCC